>MDTE01027069.1_pt1 | contig 182574 bp, 181 predicted proteins | sample 811231 | NCBI WGS metagenome assembly MDTE01 (sample SAMN05326651, study PRJNA326480) | marine metagenome | isolation source: seawater | place: Indian Ocean: Red Sea | collected 2010 | reverse complement strand
TGATAGGCACACTGGAATGTTTCAGCATGACCAATACCAGGATTACGAATCTGGTTCCCACGATGTGGGCAAACGTTGTAGAAAGCACGTACTTTATCTTCGGTTTCACGGACGACGAGAATTGACTCATTACCAAGTTCAAAAGTGAAGTAATCACCAGGATTAGGGATATCCTGTAGGCGGCCAGCCCAATTCCAAACCTTCGTCCACATACGATCCCATTCAAGCTGCCTATATTCTTCCGATGTATAGCGCTCAGCCGGAATTAGCTCTGTGCCAAGATCTGGCTCTGGCGCCTTTTCCATAGGTGTTCCTGAAAGTCGTGACTCTGTAACCATAATTATCTCCGTTTTGTGGTTTTATGTCGTTTGTACACAGTGATGCTGCCAGTCTGTTTCTAACATGTCAAACAAGTAGATAGATTTAGTTAGTACTTCCTGGCGTTGGTGTTATTGCTATATCCATTTCTTCAGGCTCTAAGCCAAGGGAAATTAGGACTTTTGAAAGAGCTAGAAATAGCCCTACACCTAAGGACATTTCTACAATTTGGGGATCGCTGAAATGATTGCGGAGCTGTTTTTGTAATGATTCGGGTACTTGCCTAGGGTCCCCGACTATGGCATCGGTTAGTTGTAACGCAGTTTTATCGCGCTCAGACAGCCTTGAATTCTCGTAACCATCATCTATTTGTTCTACGTGTTCTTCGGTTAATCCTTGCTCACGCGCCACGGCGAAGCGTACTTGTTTTCAGAATCCGCAGTCAGTAACGCGGGCATTCCTCATTCGTGTAATTTCTTTTGTGCGATGGTCTAGCTCGTTAGATCCCCAAAACGTTGCATATAATTTCCCGAAAGCTTCTGCTAAGCCAGGCTGATGTGCCATTGCTGAACCAAAGTTGGCTGTTTGTTCAGGGATTGCCGAACTAACTCGTGGTTTTGTAGACATATTTTCTCCTCATCGTATTGCTTGTTTAGCACCTGCTGGTGCTGTTGTTCCTTTTTTCCCTTGTTTAATCGAAAGAGCGATGCGTAGCCTGCAATTTGCGTCAAATAAACCACATGCGACTGTGAGTGCTACTACTTCAGGTTCACTTAGGTGGGCACGCATTGTTTCGAAATCTTCATCTGTAATTTCATGATGTTGCCAAGGCATTTTTTCAGCGAATCTCAATACTGCCTGTTCAACAGTAGAAAATAGTTGATTGTTTTCCCAGTTTTCGAGTTCTTGAATTTGTTCATCATTAATTCCTGCTTCTGAGTGCCTAACTTCCCATTCAGTATCACAGCCGTGTATTTGGGCAATACGTAAGCGACATAATTCAAGCAGGTTTACCGGTACTAGTTCATCATCCCAGAGCTTTCCATAAAAGTTACGGTAAAGGTCGCGTAACTCAGGCCGTATGCCCAAGACGTCATCGTAAGGATATTCACTCTTTTCTTTTGCTAGCCAACTCATGTTGTCATTTTCGTTTTTTGTGAGTAGTACCGCAAGGCCTTAGTTATTTTGGACAATTCTTTTTGGTATGTGCACACTTCCGATCCTTTTAGCCGCTGCTGTAACTTTTTCTGCAAAATCAGCAGGATGCAATCCTGAAGTTTCCATTTCAAGGATTAACATTGGTAAGATAATAAAAAGAGTTCGTAAACGTACCGCTTCACGGATAAACCATTCGTGAGGAATATCCCCCTTTTTTAATAAATCGACCAATTCCTGCAGTTCATAAATCCCCCCTTTTCTTGCATATGCCAAGGTTGCGAGGGTTGCCATGGCTCGTGGATCAAGATCTGATCTGTGAAATCCTCCGGCTGCGCTTCCGGGGAATCTACGCATCCCAGATTGTACCTCTCTGTGCATGCGTTCTGTTTCTTTCTTAACCGATTCGATTGTTCCATCGGGATCAGCTAGTTCAGTTTCTAGCATTATTCCGCCTGATAGTAATTCTTCAGCAATTTTTAAAACAGCCTGGGAATTATTACCTGATGCTGCAAGCTTTTTTAAATGATCGATGAGATCGGCCATAGTCAATACCTGTGCCTATTGCAACTAGATGTGGAGTGCTTGGCCATAGGCGTCAAGAATTGATTCATGCATTGCTTCGGAGACAGTAGGGTGTGGGAAAATTGTTTCCATCAATTCAGTTTCCGTTGTTTCAAGTCCCATCGCCACAACAAAACCTTGAATCATTTCAGTGACATTTGGTCCTACGAGATGTGCACCGATTAATTCACCTGTGTCTGCATCAAAAATAGTTTTTACAAAGCCGGCGGTATCTCCAATTGCGATTGCTTTGCCATTGCCCATAAGTGGAAATTTCCCAATTCGTAATTTATGCCCAGCTTCATTTGCAGCACGTTCTGTTAGGCCAACACTCGCGACTTGTGGATGGCAGTATGTGCATCCAGGAACGCGGCTTTTTTGTATTGGTTGCGCATGATCAATGCCAGCTATTTGTTCGGCACAGAACACACCTTCGTGCATTGCTTTATGTGCTAGTAAAGGTGCGCCAGCAACGTCCCCAATTGCGTAAATACCTTCTTCTTCTGTTTCTAACCACTCATTAACTATGATCGAACCTTTTTCTGTTTTCACTGATGTTGTTTCTAAGCCCAAGTTCTCCACATTACCAGTAACACCAACCGCTAAAATTGCTCGATCAAAAGTATTTTCCTCGCTACCATTTTCAGAAGAAATCTTTGCTACCAGACCTTTTTTAGTGCTAGTAAGACTTTCAACTCGCGTCGCAGTCATAATTTTTATGCCACGTCCCTCGAATTCATTCTGGACAAATTCAGAAATCTCTGTGTCCTCAACTGGTAATATCTGGGGAAGAACTTCAACAATTGTTACGTCTGAACCAAGTGAGTTATAAAACGAAGCAAATTCTGCTCCTATTGCCCCTGAACCTATCACCAGAAGTTTTTTCGGTAATTCTTTCGGAACCATAGCTTCCCTATAAGTCCAAATAAGTTCGCCATCAGGTTCAATATTAGGGAGAGAGCGTGCTCGTGCTCCGGTTGCTATTACAATTGCGTTACTTTCAATTGTGACTTCAGTTTGGTCTTCTGTTGTTATGAGTACTCGTCCTGGTCCATCTAGCTGTCCAATTCCATCAAAAACCTGGACTTTATTTTTTTTCATCAAAAATTTTACGCCGTTTGTTAGTTGTTCTGAAACTGCCCTCGAGTGCTGAACAACTTTTTCAAGATCAAATGTAGTTTTCTGTGTGGAAATTCCGAAGGTCTCAGCCTCTTGGATCTCACGATAAAGATCAGCTGTATGCAATAGCGACTTTGTCGGTATGCATCCCCAGTTAAGGCAAACTCCTCCTAGATTTTCGCGTTCAACGAGAGCTACAGACAAACCTGCTTGTGCAGCTCGTATTGCACAAACATAGCCACCAGGACCCCCTCCAATTATTACAATATCGAAACTTTGTGATTCCATATCAATCCTTTAATTTTTTAAACTAGTAAGCGGTAGGGGGCTTCTAAATAATTTTTTATCGTTCCAAGGAATTGAGCTGCAGGAGCTCCATCAAGAGCTCTATGGTCCCAAGTGAGACTGAGAGTCATTGTTTGTTGTTTGGTGGGTCTGTCTCCGTCCCATTTTGTATTGTCCCGTATACGGTTAACTCCAAGTATTCCTACCTCAGGTGAATTAATAATTGGAGTGAATGAATCCACACCGAACATCCCTAAAGCAGTGACAGTGAAAGTTCCACCAGTCATTTCATCCATCCCTAATTTCCCTTCACGTGCGGCTGAGGCTAAGCGAGCGGATTCCTTTGCAATGTCTTTGAGCGCTAATCGATCTACATTTCGAATTACTGGTACTACAAGACCTTCTTCTAAGGCTACGGCCATACCTATGTGGACTTCTGTGAGCAATTGAATTTCTTTTTCTGAGAAAGTTGCATTCGCAAATGGGTGCTCTAACAAAGCTTTTGCTGTTGCTGCCATCACGAGATCAGTATAAGAAGGCTTTATTGATTCAGGTGCCCATTCTTCTACTAACTGATTTCTTAGCTGAACAGCATTGTCCATTACTACTTCCATATCCATGGTGAGTTGAGCACTTTCCTGTAGGCTGGCATACATTCTTTGGGCTATGACTTTCCGCATGCCTTTTACAGCTACTGCTTCTCCAGCCTGTGGCCCTGATTGTGGGGCTGCTTTTACGGAAGGTGTTGTTGCATTTGCTGCAGCTTCTACATCCTCTTTTGTGACTCGTCCTCGTGCTCCACTACCGTTAATAGATCCAATATCTATTCCTAATTCCTTAGCAAGTCGTTTTGCGACTGGGGAAGCATTAACGCGTGTTTCGGATTTTGGTGTGTCTGATTCAGCAGCTGTTTGTACATCTGTTTCCGTAATTCTCCCACGTGGTCCGCTCCCAGAGATCTGTGAAAGATCAATGTTAAGCTTTTCTGCCAATTTTCTTGCTGCTGGAGTTGCTGGAACGCGGATTTCCTCTTTTTGTACTTGAGGTGTATCGCTAGCAGTTTGTGCAGAGGTGCTTTCACCTATTGTAACTTCACTATCCTCTGTTATTTCCCTAGGTTTTGATTCTTGCATATCAGGCAAAGTGTCAGGAACTTCTTCGCCTTCCTTAAAAATCAGTGCTACAACATCTCCAGGTTCAAGAGTCGTATCTTGTGGAACGACATGGCGCACGGTGCCAGTATCTTCGGATTCAATTTCCATATCTATTTTTTCTGTTTCGACTCGGTAAATTGGTTGCCCTGCTTCAATAGAACCGCCGTCAGCCACGAGCCATTCCGCGACCGTTCCTTCAGTCATCGTCATCCCTAGCTTGGCCATATATACTTGAGTTGGCATCGATCTACGCTCCCGTTTTATTTATCAGAAACAAGCCCATCTGGGCTGCTTTAGTTAGTGTCGCATGAACGTCCACAACGTGCGGCCCATTACGCTTTACTTGGAGTTTAGCGGTTTGTCCCTTTCGTAACACTCGTTCTCTCTCACCATCGAACGCAAGTACTCCTGGTCCTTCCACTGTAACAGTTTCTCCGAACTCTATTACATTTGTAGATATAACAGGAACAGGTTCATAGAGGCCTGGTGCTATGGGGGCATTAATGAGTTCTCCGTCTGGCCCAAATTGAATAACTAAGGCGCTATCTTCATTTTGAGTTATCGGGTTTATAAGTCCCCCAATTGCAGTAAGTCCAACGGCGGAAGCTTCAGCCCTAGTCAGGACTGCAGTTTTTAACTGTTCACTTGACCATATTGCACGTGCCCCTACAAATCCTCCTTCGACTAGAACTGCATCAACTAAAGCCAAGTCATTCTCCTCATTTTCAATTTCAATTGTTGTTGCTTTGACCTGATTCGAAACACTGGCAAGTTCGATTTTTCCTGCAGCAATTAATCCTGCAGCAGCTCCTGCTACTGTTCCCTCTACTAACCCAGGAAAGACATTGTTTGTACCGGTTGAAATCGGTACGAGAGGTACATTTTGCCAACCCTTTGCGAAGGCACGGTTTGTGCCATCTCCGCCAAGGGTCAGAACAATTGAACAGCCTATGTCGTACATGGCTTGTGCTGCATAAACAGTGTCCATAGTTGAGGCAGTACGGGTGATTTGCACTTCAGTAAAATTAGCCTTGTCTTTAAACTCATGGGCTGCTTCAGCTGCGATATTGTGAGTATCTGGAAGATATACAAAATCTCGTGCTCCCGCAGCCATTGCACCAACCAAAACGCGGCGCACTATCGCGCTCTTTTCTTGGTTGTCAAAAACGGAGGCCCTAGCCACTAAGCGTCTGATGTCTTTTCCGGACGCAGGATTTGCAACAATACCGACAGGGCCGGTCAAGTTTTAGTCCAGTCCAATCAGGTCTTTCACCCCATCTGCAATTTTTTGTGCGTTAGGGAGATAGGCCTGTTCCAGAGGCGGACTGAAAGGTACAGGAGAAAATGGTGCACCTATGCGTCCTACCGGCGCATCCAGATCATCGAAAGCATTCTCTTGGATTTGTGCAGCAATTTCTGCACCTATTCCTCCAAAACGGACAGCCTCATGTACGACCAATGCACGATGAGTTTTTCTTACAGAGGTAAGGATAGTTTCGGTATCTAGTGGTTGTAAGGTGAGTGGATCAATTACTTCGACATCGATGCCGTCTTTTTCCAAAATTTCTGCTGCTGACATTGCTTCATGCATCATGCGACCAATAGCAACGATAGTAAAATTAGAGCCTTCACGTCGTACGATGGCTTCACCTATATTCACCGCATAAGGCTCTTCAGGTACCTCACCTGTAATGCCCAGAGAAGCTTTGTTCATAATCACAAACACAGGATTCTCATCACGATTTGCCGCAATAATTGCACCTTTTACATCATGCGGGGTTGAAGGCATCATGACCTTCAGGCCAGGGATATGGCATAGCCAAGCTTCTAGACTTTGAGAGTGTTGGGCAGCAAGGTTGATACCTCCACCTCCCATCGTTAGTACTGTTACAGGTAGTTTTGTCTTGCCGCCAAACATATAACGCGTTTTCGCTAATTGATTAGCAATTTCGTCCATACATTCACCAATAAAATCGCTAAACATAATGTCGACCATTGGTCTAAGGCCAGTAGCACCTGCGCCAACTCCTAGGCCTATCAATCCTGACTCAGAAATAGGACTATCAATTACTCTCTCGGGACCGAACTCTGCGTACAATCCTTTATAAATACGGAATACACTTCCTGCTAAACCTACATCTTCTCCGACCAAGAAAGAGGTGTCGTATTCTTGTAGGCTCTGCCTGACCCCTTCTGTGATAGCAAGGATGTAAGGAAGTTGTCGTGCCTCTGTTGTTGCTTCTGCGGTCATTATTTGCTCCTTTGTTTCTGTTTATCCCGTGTAATACACGTCGTCTGTAACCGTTGCGGGATCTGGTAACGGACTATTTTCTGCGAATTCAATTGCTTCTGCAATATCTGCAAGGACGCCATCATGGACAGCTTGTATTTCGTCGGCAGTCAGCACATTGTTATCAATAAGATATTTTTCAAGTTTTGGAATCGGATCCTCTTTGCGATACTCTTCTAATTCTTCATCGGTACGGTATTCGAGACCAATTCCTGATCGGCCAACATGGTCATAGTAGCGATATGTTTTACATTCTAGTAGTGTTGGTCCTCCACCATTTCGAGCACGTTCAATTGCTTCACCGGCAGCTTCCCAGACTGCTATCGCATCCATTCCATCTGCCTGAATACCTGGCATTCCATACCCTGCAGCACGGTCTGTGATGTCTTTGATTGCTTGATGCTCTGATTGAGGCGTAAATTCACCGTAGCCGTTGTTCTCGCAAACAAAAACTACTGGTAGTTTCCAGACAGCTGCCATATTAGCAGCTTCGTGAAACGATCCCTCATTAGTTGCACCGTCACCAAAAAAAGGTACAGCAACGTTTTTTGTACCCCGGTATTTATTTGAAAAGCCAGCACCTACAGCAATGGGTGGGCCTGCAGCAACAATTCCGTTGGCACCAAGCATCCCTGCATCAACGTTTGCTATGTGCATACTGCCGCCCTTACCTTTGTTGTATCCAGTTGAGCGCCCATAGAGCTCTGCATACATTTGCTTAAAGTCACCCTCTTTGGCTACCAAGTGTCCGTGGCCTCGATGTGTGCTCGTAATCTGATCCTCGTCAGTAAGATGGACCATAACTCCAGCAGCTACTGCTTCTTCCCCAACGTAAAGGTGTAGAGCTCCTGGCATTTGACCAGATTCACTTAGCTTTCCTGCTTCATCTTCAAAATGACGAATTCTCACCATTCTTCTATGTAGGTCAAGTAGAATATCTTTCGTTAATTCCATAGCCGTCTCCAAGTCATAAGACTAATTGTTTAATTGTTATCAGTTGTCGTGTTAACAATTTTTTTGGACTGTATCCGTAATTACGAATAGTCGTAAAAGAAAATGTACAGCTTGTGAGGCTCTCTGACAAAGGTATCAATGTTTTTTATATTAACAATGATCTTCTGCGAAGAAGCCCTTATAATCCTTTTCTACTTGGAGCCCCCATTTGAGGGCCCTAACTTTATTCGCAGAAGATACTGTATAGGAGGATCATTCGTGGATTTACAACTTGCTGGTAAAAAGGCTCTTGTCACCGCAGCGAGTCAAGGTATAGGTAATTTTATAGCCAATACTCTTGCTGCTGAAGGTGCTGATGTTTCAATTTGTGCACGTACACCTGAGAAGGTGGCGGCTGCAGTTGAAGAACTTAAGTCACATGGAACTAATGTTATTGGTGCGCCATGTGATGTTTCTGACCCGGACGCTTTAAAGGCGTGGGTCGAAGATAGCGCTGCTCAACTTGGTGGCATTGATATTTTGGTTAATAATGCTTCAGCTGGTGGAGGTGGTGATCTTTGGGATGAGCATTACTCCATTGATATGATGGCTACTGTTAATGGTACTAATGCTGCATTGCCTTTCCTTACAGAATCAGGAACAGGTAGCGTGGTCACTATTAGCACTTGCGCTGCAGTGGAAGCGTTTCCACCGCCCCCGGCAACGTCTGCGGGTGCCTATGGAGCTATGAAGGCTGCGCAACTTAACTGGTCATCTTTTGCTGCTATTCAGCATGCTCCCAATGGAATTCGATTTAATGTTGTTTCACCAGGCCCTACTTACTTCGAGGGTGGGCCGTGGCACAATATTGAACAGGCAATGCCTCCATTTTTTGAGATGATTAAGGCTAATGCGCCATCTGGATTTGGTAGTGGAACCGATGTTGCCAATGTTGCTGTGTTCTTAGCGAGTCCGGCATCAAATCACACTACTGGGGTGAATGTTGTCGTAGATGGTGGATTTACTCGTCGGGTTGATTTCTAAAAAAATAAAAGTTTGAGGGATTGGGGATAACTATTCCTAATCCCTCGGGCATTTTTATTAAGGGCTCGTGATGCTTCTTCTGATCGGGTATGCTACGCGTACCTTTTTTTGGAGGAGGAAAATATGCCTCGTGTAGACGCTTATCTTGTTGCAGGTGGTAAATACCACGATATCAATTTTGCTCGCCTTGAGCTTCTTAAACTTATGCATGCAGATGACGATCTCCGTGTCTGTGTTGCTGAAAATTATCATGATATTGAAGCAATCAAGGCTGCAGATTTTTTAATTTCTTACACATGTGATGTTCGGCCAACCGCTGAAGAAGAGGCTGTACTTAATGATTTTGTGGCATCAGGAAAGCGTTGGTTTGCCTTGCACGCCACCAATTCAATTATCGAATTCACAGCTGAGGGTGTAGATTGCCCCAGACTGTGCGGAACATTAATGGAGACGTTGGGAAGCCAGTTCATATCTCATCCTGAAATTGAGCCTTATGAAGTTGAAATAGTGCAGCCTGAGCATCCTTTGGTTGCTGGCATTGAACCATTTTCCACGACAGATGAGCTTTATTGCAGTGAGTTGCATGGCGAGTTGAATGTGCTTATGCAGACTTTTTACAATGGTACTGGGGGAGGTTTTGTCGAAAATGATTGGCAAAATGATGATCCAAGGCCGGTAATGTATTTGCATCCCGTAGGAGAAGGTGAAGTTCTTTATCTCACACTTGGACATGCTCGATCTAAATATGATATGCAGCCAGTTATGGAGGAGTATCCTATGGTCGAACGCGGTTCCTGGGAGGTTCCTGCATATTACGAGTTACTACGGCGAGGTATTAACTGGGCAAAAGAACCAACTCTTAAAAGCAAAAGTTAAAAACAGTCCCTTGTTTTTGAGCTTTGGGTACTGCAAGAGGTTTTACTAAATGGTTGATAAGGAAAAAGGTTGGGAATTTGAGTTAGGTAGTGATGGGCATACCTTTGAGGATGAAGGATTAACGGCAGTCGAATTAGGTGAAGGTAAGCTTCGCTATCGGGTGGAAGGTTTGGACTGGGGTAATTTGCCAGAGGGATGGACCTATAAAGAAGCAACGGCCGTAGCAGTCGATTCTAAGGACCGCGTTTTTGTTTTTAATCGTGGTACATGCCCAATGATTGTTTTTGATCAATCTGGTGAAATTGTGGATACCTGGGGTGAGGGTGTTTTTAGCAATCCTCATGGAGTTACTGTAGGTCCAGACGATGAGATTTTTTGTGTTGACAATGGTGATAGTACTGTCAGGAAGTTTACATCTGACGGAAGGTTACTCATGACTATTGGAACACCGAATCAACCAAGTGAGTCAATGAGTGGTATCCCCTTTGCAAGACCTACTCATGTTGCTATAGATAATCGTGACGGCAACTTCTATGTGGCTGATGGTTATAGCAACGCACGGGTTCATAAATATTCACCCGATGGCAAGTTGTTATTTTCTTGGGGTGAGTCAGGTACAGGACCCGGACAATTTAATATCGTCCATAACGTAATAGTTGATCGATCTGGATGGGTCTATGTGGCAGATCGGGAAAATCATAGAGTTCAGGTGTTTAGTTCAGATGGAAAATATGAAACTCAGTGGGTAAATATGTCACGTGCTGCAGCTCTGTGCCTTGGCGATTTAGATGGTGAGGAGGTGATCTATGTGGGTGAATATTTTGCAGGAATTGGTTCAAATCATACCGGAACTAACCTTGGTCCACGCGTGACGATTATGGATACGGAAGGGGAAATCCTTGTCCGTTTAGGTCATGAGAGTTACGGAGAGCAGCCGGGAAGATTTTATTCACCGCACGGCATCGCTGTTGATTCACAGGAGAATATCTATGTTGCTGAAGTTTCCTGGAGCGATTATGGCAGCAAAATGGACCCTCCTCGTGAACTTCGTTCAATACAGAAGCTAGTAAAAATCTAACTTAGAGAAGACCAACTATGTTCGAGGAAGACCTAACCCGCGAGTTGCGATGATGTTTCGCTGAATTTCGCTTGTTCCACCTGCGATAGTTTCACGTACTTGATTAACGTAACCATGGCCAGGCATACCTTTCAATGGCGCCTTGGGGTCACTGATGTCACCCCACATACCTACCATTTGTGCAGCTGATTTTGCTACGCGTTGTGATAGTTCTGTTGTAAATAACTTCGCAATTGAAGACTCTGAATTTGGAATTTCACCCGCATCTTGCATAGATATAATTCTATACGCGAGCATTGTTGATGTCTGGACTTCTATCCATCGGTCGGCCCAATCATGTTTTGCAGCAGCATATGTTGTTTCGGGCAAATCATCTTTATGATCGCGTAACCAAGCTAGGTTTTTTTCAACTGCTTGGCGGAGTCCTATAGGAGTTCCGATTGAAGAACGTTCGAAGTCCAAGGTTGTTGTTCCGGCGTACCAGCCACGATTAATTTCACCAATGATATTTCGAGAAGGTACCCGAACATCTTCAAAGAACACTTCGTTAAAATCATGACCGTTCGTCATATTTACTAGTGGTCGCACTGTAACGCCTGGGGTTTTCATGTCGAGGAGAAAGTAAGTGATCCCTCGATGCTTAGGTGCATCAGGGTCGGTTCTTGCTAACATGAAGCACCAATCCGCTACGTGTGCAAGACTTGTCCAAATTTTTTGTCCATTAATTACCCAATCGTCACCATCTCTAACTGCACGCGTTTGGAGCGAGGCAAGATCGGATCCGCTTCCAGGTTCACTGTATCCTTGGCACCACTGTATTTTTCCGCTGAGGATACCTGGTATGTGTTCTTTTTTCTGTTCTTCAGTGCCATGGGCAATCAGTGTTGGACCTAACATCATTAGACCAAGACCGCCAAGACGAGGCGCGCCTCGTTCTGCGAACTCTTGGCTAAGGATAAATTGATCCATCGGACCCATTCCCGCACCACCATATTCTTTAGGCCATGCAGGTGCTATCCATCCACGTTCTGCAAGGGCTACTCGCCAACTTTCCCATTTTTCTTCCTCAGCCTCTTGTTCAGGAGTTTTTTTAGCATTAGAGGAAGTTGCAAAGCTGGGATACCTATTTCGTATTTCGTCAGGTAGGTGTTCATCGAGGAAATCCTTTACCTCAGTTCTCCAAATTGCCTGATTGGCGTTATCTTGAAAATCCATACTGAGTTCTCCTTCGCAATTCGCGAGCGTCTGACAATAATAAGGTATAGCTATTAAAAAGTGCTATTTCAGTCTGCCATCATATTACAATTTAACCCCTGCCCCAAATTTCTTAAGTGTTGAACTGCTTCCATGTCGTGTAGTTGTGGTTTTATGCCGAAAAAAAACACAAATTAGTGACAAATATGATTAATACTGCTAACGTACGGCGATTCAATGTGTGTCTGCCCTCTTTAGAGGTGGTGTACGCATTCAAATTTTTACGCTTATGGAGTACGAAGTGAGTAATTATTGGAAGAAGTATTTAGGACGAAAAGCGTCACGCCGGAGAGTATTAGCTGGTGGTGGTGCTGCTGCAATAGGAACTGCTGCATTGCTAGCTGGTTGTGGAGATGATGGTGATGATGCACCAGCTGCTGCTGCGACAGAAGCTGCTGCTGCAACGAAAGCTGCTGCGACACAAGCTGCTGCTGCAACAGAAGCAAGTGGTGGTGGTGCTGCTGCGACAGAAGCTGCTGCTGCAACGGAAGCTGCAGAAGACCGTTCCCGTTATGGTGGAACGTTCAATTATATGTATCCAGGCGGTTCAGAGCCAACAGGATATGACCCCCACATCACTATTACCTACGCACCAATGGATTCACTCACATATAGCCAGGCAATGATGTATTCAGTTACAGAGAATACGTTCTGGGGTGACGGTGCAACTTCCTGGGAGCAAACAGATCCTGAAACTCTCGTTTTGAAGGTACGTGAAGGAATGAAGTGGAACCCGACAGCAGCTGATGCTTCTGGTAACCGAAATATTACTTCTGAAGACTTCAAGTTTAGCTACCAGCGTCTTCCGGACTGCCGACAAAATCGTGGTTCAAATGTGAACCAGACCTTCTTTGGTTGGGCGACAGAGGGTGGTGCTTCAATGGATACGCCAGATGACAACACTTTGGTCATTCACCAGAAGGCACCATTTGCATCGAACCTGCACACATTAGCTGCAAATTCGATGGCTGTAGTTAACCGTGAAATGGTTGAAGCTAATGGCGGAGACCTTGGAAACGTTCAGAATGGTGGAGCGGGCCCTTATGTATTTAGTGATGTTCGTAACACAGGTATGTCCTTCGAAAGAAATCCGAATTACTATGCTCATGAGGGTGTTGGTCGTTTCAATAAAGACTTCCCTTATATCGATGCTTATGAAGACGTCATCATTCAAGATTTAGGGACGCGCGAGTCCCGTTTCCTTGCTGGCGATGCAGATTATTTTGGTGGAATTGATCGTATCAAGGCTAGTGAGTGGGAAGGCCAACCAAACGTTCAGATTTTAGAAGGCCCTGCAAATGAGCACAGCATGATGCAGCTTAATCCACCAGCATGGCTTCCTTACCCTGAGCTTCGTAAAGCTATGTGGAAAGCTATTGATTACCAAGGCTATATTGATGTAATCCTTGGTGGTGAAGGCGTTCTTGGTTCTCCGGTAGGACCTGGATTCCCAGCAGTCCTTTCACAGGAAGAGCTTGCAGGTTATCAGACATATGATCCTGAGGGAGCTCGTGCCCTTTGGGAGGCTAATGGCGGTAATGAGATCTTTGACGGTAAGATTGTTACTGTGACGCCAGCTTGGGCGGATCCAATTAATGTTACCTATCTTGGTAGTCAGATTGAAAAAGCATTGGGCGTTGAAGTTGAATACCGACCGCTAGATATTGCGGCCTTTATCGCTTCTGCTAATGGCCATGTTGGTACGAAGGAATGGGATTTCTTTGTTGCTGGTAATGGTTCTCTCAATACGAGTCCATTCTGGAATGGTTTGATGGGTTATACACCGGATAGCTATGGTGCTATTTGGGGAGGATTATGGTACAAGGGTTCGCTAATCGCTGAGCCTTACGAAAATCCTAACCACGAGAACTATGTTGAGGACGCTGAGCTCCGTAATAAGGTTCTTGCTGGTCTTGAGATTACCCATGATCGAGCGAAGTATATTCAAGATCTTGTTGACGATGCATCGGGTACCCTTGATGTTGAAGCACAGAACGAGAAACTTCGATTTATACAGCGTGATATTCTCGATTTCCAGTGCTGTACTATTCCGTTGCCTATTCGCTCTATTGAGTATGTTGCGGTTAGCAACCGGGTGAAGGGATTACCTCCGGTACCAGATACAAATCTTGGTGCTGCTGGTGGTATTCTCCGATCACAGACTTATTGGCTTGAGGGTTAATACCAGAAAAAATTAAGTAAGATGAGCACTCTGACGGTTTTTTTGCAGAGTGCTTATCTTTACCGTAAAAAATAGGAGCGAGGAATAGATGCGTACTTATATTATTAGACGTGTCATCGCTATTCCAGTGATTATCTTTGTTGTTTCACTAATAGTTTTTATTTTTTTACGTGCCTTGCCTGGTGATGCAGCTGATGTGAAGTGCGGGGCTTCAGGACAAGCAGATCAAACTTGTGTTGAAGGGTTGCGTATTCGCTTGGGTCTTACCAAGTGTGATGGTGCTAATAGCATTGGGGACTGGGTGGTTTGCCGTGGTGATCAATATGTCTCTTGGCTTGGAAATATTCTCGTAAGAGGGAATTTTAGCTATTCAGCGAAAAATGAGATGCCCGTGACAGATCAACTGTGGGGGAGAATTGGGGTAACTCTACAGGTAGGTATCTTGGCTATGTTGTTTAGTTTGTCTGTGGGTATCCCGATAGGTATTTTGTCCGCTGTACGAGCTGGTCGTTTGAGTGATTATATTGCGAGATTCTTTTCCATTTTAGCGATAAGTGTTCCTAACTTTTGGATAGGTACTTTGGTGGTAGCCTTGCCTGCCTATTTTTGGCAATATCGAACTTCTCCTGATTGGGTAGGTTGGGAGGACCCAATACAACATTTGCGAATAATTGTTGTTCCCGCTGCAATTCTGGCACTTGCCGCTGCAGGTTATATTGCACGTATTGCTCGCTCCTCAATGTTAGAAGTGTTGGGTTCAGATTATGTACGTACGGCTCGTGCAAAAGGATTAGCTGAGCTGGTAGTTATTGGGCGACATGTACTTAGGCCTTCAATGATTACGATTTTTACTGTGATTGGTCTTCAGTTTGGCCTAATTCTCGGCGGCTCAGCAATCATGGAACAAATCTTTACGATTCCTGGTTTAGGGCAATGGATTATTTCCTCAATTTTCGAACGTGATTTCCAAGTAGTTCAAGCTATTGCGTTAATCTTTTCAACCTGGTTCGTAATAGTCGTTTTATTAGTTGATGTAGGTTATCGCTGGATTGATCCGAGGATAAGAAATTAATTATGTCTGAGACTTCAACTTTAACTGAACTTGAGAGGCCTGCTCCTAATAGACTGCAAAGAGGTCTTAGTTCGAGTTTACGATTCATAAGGTTGCAACCCCTAGGCGCTTTTGGAATAGTAATATTGCTTTTTATCTTCGTAATAGCGATTTTTGCCCCATATCTCAATACCGTTGATCCTGAGGGCTTTAGTCGTAATATGTTCCAGTCTCCAAATGGGGAACATTGGTTTGGGACTGCTCGGGCAGGACAGGATATGTGGTCCCGTGTTTTGTTCGGGGCACGACCTTCTCTATCGATAGGTTTTGGTGCAGTTGGGATTAGTATAGTTGTGGCTACTGTCCTTGCCTTAAGTGCAGGTTTCCTCCGTGGAGTTGTAGAGGGATTTCTAGTAGCAGCATCGCAAATTCTTATAGCTGTTCCAGGCTTGTTGTGGTTAATGCTTTTTACAGCTGCAACTGGTCGTAGTGTTCCGATTCTTATGTTTGCGATTGCGTTTACATTTACTCCATTGATTTTCATAGTATTGCGTGGAAATGTTCTCCAAGAACAGGCAAATGTTTATGTTGAGGCTTCACGTTCTATAGGTGCTTCGAATATACGTATTATGTTTAGGCATATCCTTCCAAACCTAATGCCGTTGGTGATTGTGCAGGCAAGTATTATTATTCCAGCAGCAATTTTGGCTGAAGCTGGGCTTACATTCCTTGGTCTTGGACTTGATCCAGGAACCCCTTCTTGGGCGGTGGATCTTGGCCCAGGTGCACGTCGATACTTCCAGAGCGGCTGGTGGCTACCGGTATTCCCCGGTCTTTTCTTAGCATTGACAGTACTTGCTTTGAATTTCCTTGGTGACTCTTTGCGTGATGTTCTTGATCCGAGATTGCGTGGTTCTGGACTTGTCTAGAGGGCGTGGTTGAGAGCTTGTTATAACTAGCTCTTAGTATTTTACATAATAATTCGCATTTTTTTTAGTTGCTACGTTTCTCAATGGAGCCTATACTTCCTCCAATTGGTCGTATTTTGACCAATATGGAGTACGAAGTGAGTAATTACTGGAAAAGATATTTAGGAAGAAAAGCGTCGCGTCGGCGTGTATTAGCTGGTGGTGGTGCTGCTGCTATAGGAACTGCAGCATTGTTAGCTGGTTGTGGAGATGATGGTGATGCACCTGCTGCCGCGACTGCTGCTGCGACTTCTGCTGCAACTGCTGCTGCGACTTCTGCTGCAACTGCTGCTGCAACTGAAGCAAGTGGTGGCGGAGAAGCTGCTGCGACTGCTGCTGCAACGGAAGCTGCTGAAGACCGCTCTCGATATGGTGGAACCTTTAATAGCCAGAAAGCTGCTCAAAACACAACTTTAGATCCGTCTGTCACTGTGACAGATGATCAATGGACAGCGGTGACGTATAATCATCTGCTCCATTATTCGTTGGTTGAAGAGGAAGCATGGGGAGATGCGGCTGAGTCATGGGAGCAGGTAGATGCTACAACTTTAGTCTTTAAACTTCGTGATGGTATTCGTTTTAACCCAGAGGCAGCAGGTGGTCGTGAACAGACTTCAGCTGATGTTGCCTATTCGTATAGTCGTTTCCCTGACAGCCTTAATGAGATGGGTTCAGAGGTTAACCAAGTTCAGTGGGGTTGGATGGGTGTAGATCGTGGTGCATCCTTCGATACACCTGATGATAAGACGCTAGTGATTAACCAGAGTATGCCTTTTGCTTCGAATATTGCCTGTCTAGGTTCTTCTGCTATGGCTATTGTTGCTCGAGAAAGCGTTGAAGCCGGTGGTGGACATCTGAAAGATACTCCTAATGCTGGTGGTGGTGCCTATATGTTCTCGAGCATAGATGAGTCTGGAAATTCATATGTGCGAAATCCTAACTACTACGAGCATCCCAAAGGTTTAGGTCGTTTTAATTGGGACATGCCATATATTGATGCATGGCGTGACGATATTGTTCCTGACGGTGCAGCGAGAGAATCCCGTTTCCTTGCTGGTGATTCTGACTATTTCGGTTCGATTGATCGGATTAAGGCTGCTGAATTTGAAGGCCAGCCAAATGTTACGGTCCATACAGGTCCATCGAACGATCATTCTATTATGCAGTTAGACGCGTATAAGTGGCTTCCACATCCGAAATTACGTGAAGCACTTTCCTTGGCGATTGACTGGGATGGTTATATTGATGTAGTTCTGGCCGGTGAAGGTGTACGAGGTACTCCGGTAGGTTCAGGATTTAAGTCGCTTGTCTTGCCTCAAGATGAAGTAAGACAACTCCAACAATATGATCCTGTGAAGGCTAAGGCATTATGGGAAGCTGGCGGTGGTGATGAAGTTTTCCCTGAGTTAACGACTATCATCGCAACGTTCTCAGCCAGTACAATTCATATAGAGTTTATCGCAAAGAGTATTGAGGATGCCCTTGGGGTGAAAGTTAATCTGATCCCGGCTGATCTTGCTAACTATGTTGCAATTGCAACGGCTCCTCCACCAGATAAAGTTTGGGATTTCTTTATTGCGGGTGAAAACTCGTTACCGACAATTCCTGATTACAATGCCTTGAACTTCTATACACCAGATGGTTATGGCGCAGTATTTGGTTCACTTTACTATGATGGTCATCCTGCTATAGCTGCTGGGTATTTGCCTGAGTCTGAGCTTGTTCTTGAGGTCACGAATGAGTGGGGTACAAAGATGCATGATTATTACATGGCTCAAGGTGCTTCTTTCGATCCAGTAGAGAGAGAAGGAATAATCAAGCAATGGCAGCGAGATGTTTATGAAAACTTCTGTTGTGTACTGCCTCTGCCAGTACAGTCGAGGAAATATTTTGCGTTGGGTTCACGGGTACAGAATGTTCCACCACTTCCTGATACTCCAGATAATGCCGCAACAGGCTTTCTCCGTGCGCATAATATGTACCTTGATCCTCAGTAGGATCGCGTATAGTCGCAACGTATAAAATTTTCCAGGTGTACAACGAATGTGTTGTGCACTTGGGAGCTAGCTGGAGAACGCATGCAGGCATATATAATCCGCAGATTGATTCTTGTGCCGATTACCTTGTTCATAATTTCTGTGATCGTTTTCGTTTTCATGCGAGCTGTTCCAGGTGATGCTGGTGTTGCAAAATGTGGTGCAGCTGGTTCCTTTGATCAAAAATGTTTTGAGGTTGTGCGTAAAGAATTGGGCTTAGATAAGCCTAAAATTGAGCAGTACTGGATTTGGTTTTCCGATATTTTCAAAGGTGATTTAGGATTTTCCCCACTGCAAAGAATTCATATTAATGAAGAGGTTTGGGGAAGACTTTGGAATACCTTCCAGATTGGAATTTTGTCACTTATATTTACTGTTTTTATAGGGATACCCATTGGTGCGATCTCCGCGATAAGATCGGGGAAAGTAATTGACTATGCACTTAGATTCTTTGCGATATTAGGGATCTCTGTGCCTAATTTTTGGGTTGCAACGCTTATAATTTTCTTACCTGCGTATTTTTGGCAAGTGCGTGTGGCCCCAGATTGGGTCGGATGGGAAGAGCCGTTAATGCATTTGAGGGTAGTTGCATTACCTGCAATTATTCTCAGCTTGAGTGGTGCGGGTGCAATTGCTCGTATTTGTAGATCGTCGATGTTAGAAGTGCTAAATAGTGACTATGTGCGTACAGCTCGTGCTAAGGGATTGAGAGAACGGGTCACTGTTATACGACATGTTTTCAGGCCTTCAATGATTACTATTTTCACTATTCTTGGTCTTCAGTTTAGTTTGGTTTTAGGTGGTTCGGTGATTATGGAGGCAATTTTTGGTATCCAAGGTATCGGGTTATGGGTGATAGAGGCAATTGCTGCTCGTGACTTTGTGATTATTCAGGCAATAGTAATGTTGCTTTCATTCTGGTTCCTGTTGATAACCCTTTTGGTAGACGTCGCGTATGCTTGGGTTGACCCAAGGATTAGGTATAGCTAGGAGCTGATGTTGTGAGTGAAAAAGATTCTAGTTTTGAGACACAGATACAATTATCTGAACCGAAGTGGAAAAGTATAGCAAAGTCCGTATGGCGTTTTGTACGTACACAGCCACTTGGCACTGTTGGGATTTTAGTCATTTTCGGGATTGCGTTCCTCGCTATTTTTGCTGATTATGTGCATACCTCCGATCCGGAAGGATTTGGGCGGAATTTCCTTGCGCCGCCTAGTGAAGAGAATTTCTTTGGTACCAATCGGAATGGACAGGATCTCTGGTCTCGTGTTGTATACGGGGCAAGACCCGCATTGATTTTGGGACTTGGTGCCGTAGGTGTTGCGATGTTTGTAGCAACAATTTTAGCGCTCCTCGCAGGATTTTTCGGAGGGATCATTGATACGTTGCTATCAAGACTTATAGAAATCCTGATTGCTGTTCCTCAGATATTGTGGTTGCTTATGCTGACTACAGCGTTTGATAGAAGTATTCAAACGCTAATTTTTGCAATTGCTTTTGCTTTTTCTCCTATCACCCTACGTGTATTGCGGGGAAATGTTATTCAGGAGGCTTCAGTCCCTTATGTTGAGGCAGCACGTGTTATTGGTGCTAGTAGTCCTCGCATTATGTTTAGACATATCCTTCCGAATATGGCACCGCTTATGATTGTTATCGCCAGTATTACAATTCCAGCTGCCCTTTTGGCAGAAGCCGGTCTTACATTCTTGGGTCTCGGGCTCGAGCCAGGAACCCCCTCATGGGCAATGGATTTAGGTGGAGGAGCACGTCAATATTTTGCTAGTGGTTGGTGGTTACCGGTATTCCCAGGTGCGGCTCTTGCTGTCACTGTTCTCTCATTCAACCTCTTAGGTGACTCTTTGCGTGATATCCTTGATCCAAGGCTACGTGGTTCTGGACTCGTCTAATTTTTTTTAACTACTGTTTAAAACTTGCTTTTTGAATGGAGTCATTTAATTTAGTTGGTTATTTTTGACCAACGCGATTGCCACGAGAACCCTGCATAGCTTCTCGTAAGTATTGTCGCAATTAGAAATTAAATACTGCTATTTTTGGTTTTCAAGGGATCGTGTGGCTGCACCACCGTGGTGGTAGTCCATTTCATAGATCACTTTATTTTCCTCATTAAACTCCAAGTATGTCATTCCTTTGGAGTACCATTTTTTCCCAATATTTTCTTCTCCACCGTATCCAGCAGCTGTAGCATCAGTAATGGTTGCGGACATCACCCAAGTTAGTGCTACTCCTTTTTCGTTAACCCAGAATTCGTCTGGAATGAGGGCTAAGTCAGGCATTACGGTTGTGGCGGGTGCAAAAAATGCACGGATTGCTGGCCAACCCTTATGAGGCTCCTCTCCAGCTACAACATCTTCTAACATCCCGTCTGGGTCGAAGTACTGTGCTGGTGCATCAGCATCGCCACTGCTCCATGCTTCAAACAGTTTCGTTGCTAGTTCAATTCTTTCTTGGTCTCTTGAATCCATTTTTACCCTCTTTAAAATTATTTGGTTTTCGGTTGATTATACGTCTCACCGATCATTTGTGAGATGCGTTGTAGCATCGACATGTGCAGTCCAGTTCCAATGGCAGCCATATTCGGTGCCATGTTAGCACCACTTGTAAACACTCTTAGGGCTGATGTATTAGCACATGATCCTTTGAAGTGGTTGTATATATCCCAGTAGAACCAGTCAGAATCAGTAATTTCCGTACCTGTAATTTGTTTAATTAAATGACGCCATTCTGATGGTTCTTTAAGTGCACGTCCTCTCATCGCCGAAAGAAAAAGCCAATCTTCATTAGGGTCACCAATATGGCTAAATTCCCAGTCAGTAAATGCTTGTACACTGCCATCTTTGTGAATGAAATTCGCCGGTCCGGGATCCCCATGGACCAAGCACATCCTTAAGTTTTTTGGTGCGTTAATTTTTAACCACGTGGCCGCTTCTTCTATAAGCGGCGAAGGTCGGGGTCTTCCCCAGCGATGAACACTTAGCCAATGATCAATTTGTTGGTGCATTGCATGTAATGGAGTACTTGGAGTTGTACGTAGTGGTAGTTCAGCTTTTCGCCAATCCAGCTGATGCATCTCGTGAAGTTCCGAGATATAGCGTTCCATAGTTTCCATATCAGGAGGACCGCTACTGCCTTCAACCCAATCCATAATGAAAAATGGCTCGCCGAGAACGTTCGCATCCAATTCAACCCAGCGAATCCTTGCAGCTGGTATACCAGCATTGCGTACGGCTCTTTGTAAGCGTACTTCTATTAATGTATCGCCTCCGAACATACCACCTTGTTCAGCTCTTAATGCAAATGATTTTTGGATCTCCTCACCGTTTTTTGTGTAACGCACATTGATTCTGTGCATGCCTCTTGAATGTCCTATCGTGATACGTTCAAATGGTTCAACTTCGACTATGTCATCCGAGCCAAGATGCGCACTTAGATACTGTGCGAGTAGCGGTCGTGCATTTTCAATGTTCAGCATCGCCAGGGTCTCCTCCAAATGACATGAGCATAGGTGACGTTTCACCCAGGGATGCTTCTAGATGACTCACTAAAAGCGGACGAAGATCTGACAGGATCATTTCGGCAGCTGTATCAGTTTCCTTTAAAGCGTAATTAAGAAGGTTGCCGGACAAATTAAGGATGATAAAAGCTTCATTCTCAGAGTTTAAAGAAGGTAGTTCACCAACAGATGACTCTAAGTGAGGATGTGCGGCATACAAATTGGTGATTGCTGTTCTAAGTTCGGCAACTTCTGAATCAACAGTTTCATCACCTGAAGCTAAGGCTCGTCCATATCTCAGCATACCTATTAGTTGTCCTGCGGCAGTACGTGCCCAGGTATCGTGCAAATTAGGGAGAAGCATATTTTGTATTGTGTCGATGGATCCGACTAACACTTCATCTAGTGTGGGCCGTTTTAGTTCTGACATACTTAGGTGCCGCTAGTAATACGCTTTGCGATTTTTGCCTCATTTTCAAAATCCCAGCCGCCGCCCCATATGGGATCACTTAATGAGGTTTCAGTATCAGCAAAACCATTTTCCATAAACCATTCAAAGGCATTTGCATGACCTGACCGAAAGTCGTATTCGTTTTCAAAATCCATCAAAATAGTTGCCTTATCAATGCTTAAGATTGAGTGGTGTGCGCGACCAAACAGGTGACTAAAAGGCATAGCAAATCGATTTTCTAGAGAGGGGGTAATTTCCGGAAGAATTGATTCCGGGATGTGAACAATATTAGGAGCTTTTCCAACGATTTCAGATAGTGTTTCCACGTAGTAACTTACTGAAATTGCTTCATTCGTTAAATTAAAAGCCTCTCCAAAAGCTTCTTCCCTACCCGTGATTTCAATTTGAAATCGAACTAGGTCATCTACGTGTCCATAAGAACAAACAACAAGGCCCTGGTGCGGAACAAGGATAGGTAAGCCTTGAAGAAGCCGCAGCCACATAGGCATTTCCATGTCGTATATATTGTTATTAGGCCCATAAATTGCGGCTGGACGTATCGTTGTTACTGGGAAACCTGTTTTTAGGTGGCGATCAAATAAAGCCTTTTCTACATGAGCCTTGAAACCACCATATGTTTCAGGGGGTGCTTTAGTGAAATCATTGGTTTCATGCCAAGGGAAATTCTCCGTCGAATCATAAGCTGTTATCGAACTGCAGTAGATGTAATGACCTACGTTGCCATCGAATAAATTTAATAAAAAGTCGAGGTCTGCAGTCCCCGCAACCATGACAAATCCTGATATGTCATAGACGACATCCCAAGTGGAGCCTTTTAGGGCTTTTTCCATTGACTGATTGTTTGTTCGATCTGCAATAAGTTGGTTCACTCCTGCGGGTAACTCAGTAGCTGTTTTACCTCTATTGAGTACGGTAACGTCATGTCCTCGTGCTGCTAGCTCTTTGACAGTACGCAGGCCAACAAATGCTGAACCTCCTAAAACAAGTGCTTTCATCTTTGCTCCTTAATCCATAACTACGCACTCGAAATGTGCGAGTCCTGTCTGGTTGTCACTTTTAATTCGTACGAAATTTTCAGCCCAAGCATGGGTAAATTCTTTTTCACTACCATCCGATTCCCTGACTTTTGTAGGATGTGAAACATCCCACACCTCACCTTCTTCATGGTAATCACCACGATAAACACCCATCCCTAAGCCGTCAGCATATCCCTGGAGGAAATATCCACCACCTTGGCAATAAATCCATCCTAAGTCTTCTAGTTCGTAGGTTCGTCCTGTACCTGTTTCATCAATCAGTGTGAACTCACCACCCTTTAAACGTTTTGGTGATCCAGGATAGTACTCAAGGCTGTGCTCTATGGAGGTAACTTTTCTTTGAGTACTCTCTAGTAGGATTGCTCCTTCCTCTGACTTTCTCGTTCCATCCTTATCTTCATGGAGGATGTAGATACCTCCATGGTCAGGCATTCTGTACAAAACCCAATTTCTTAAACCAGACATTGTTTGTGGGTCTTTTACTGGTGCTGCATGTTCGCGAGGGCCACCTCTACCAGGCATTGAACCCCATGAATGATTTCTAAAAAAGGACCAAGTATCTTGTTTGGCTTCGTACCTTTTTCCGTTAATGCTTACCCATCCTTCGACACCACCAACAACTTCATACACCGCCCGACTCGCGACTAGCCTGCCCTCTACCCTTGTTTCAGTAGGTATATCTTCGTAAGGTACTGCGGTAGTAAAGCAGGTCAGATCGCAAGCTATTCCAAAGTCGTTTTCTTCAGCGACTAAACGTATAGCCTCCATGGGTTTGGGTATTTCGATCCGCAAGGGTCCTGCTCCCCAATGATCCATATCCGGTCGTAATCTTCGTGAGACCCGAAGGTTATATTGTTTTCCTTCGTGCCGTACGCATAAGAATCCTTCGAGTACATCGTTGTTTTGGTAAAGTCGAACAGTACCTATTAGAGAGACTTCACCCTCCGTATCAGAAATACAGATGTAATGTCCGTCTTGCCAATGTTTATCCCCTGAAACGACTGAGGCTAAAGTATCAGTTACCTGATGCACTAGATATTCATCATGGTTTGTTAAAAGACGATCGCGTGTCATAAATATTTCCTAGCTATGTGCTACATCGACCAATGGTTCGAAGAAGTCGACATGACGTGGCCAGAAATCTGGTCCTGGATTTGGTTCCCAGTAGTTGGTTTCAAGGATTATCTGGTCGATCCCGGAATCACGGAACTCAATAACATTTTCCTTCATATCGTTGGCTGTTCCAGTCCAAGAGGTTCCTGCAAAAAAACCACCATCCCAGGTAGGGGCTCCTTCCATTGTGGGATTTGTAAATATCCGTGCATGTGTTTCAAATGTATGATCGCGTCCTGCCTCTTCGGCGAACTGGTTTATTTGTGCCAAGCCCGCAACAATTGCTTCAGCAGGCATTCCAGCAGGGTTCCATGAGTCAGCATGGCGGGCTAGCCGTTTTAGCATCCCTGGAGATCCGCCACCGAGAGCAATAGGTACTTGTGGCTCACCTGCTGCATTTTTTTGCAATGGTTTTGGTGAGGTATCACACTCAGGAATTTGAAAAAATTCTCCGTCATATTGAACAGGATCGGGTAGCATGCATGCTTTCAGTGCTTTGAGGAAGTCCGTCATACGTCCAGCACGTCTTTCAAATGGCGTATCCATATGTGCATACTCGTCTTTACTCCAACCTAGTCCAAGGCCTGCAAGTGCACGCCCATTCGAAAGAATATCCAAAGTCGCAAGTCGTTTTGCTAATTCAACTGGTCTATAGTACGCAGTGACAAGGATTGAGGTTGCTAGTTGGACGTTCTCGGTAACAGCTGCAGCAAAACTCAATAATTCTAAAGGTGAGAACATAGTTCTATATGCGTAGGGCATTGGGATTTCCAGTGGCCCTCCAGCGAATCCTGTCTGGGGATTTGCCGGAACCATGATATGGTCCTGTACCCACAATGAATCGAAGCCTGCAGCTTCTGCATTTTTTGCAAACTCAAGTACTGAATTTCTGTCTGGGAACCCTTCCTTTGTGGCTCCTAATTGAGGTAAACAAAGTCCAATTTTCATTCTGGTACTCCTTATGTTGCTTTATTGTTTTATAAACTATAAAGCTCTTGGGCCTCTTCCGCGCTAGAATATCTAAGATTTAAAGTATTTTTTTAGAAAGAGGGATGATTATGGGAATTCTTGAGGGAAAAAAAGCAGTTATATTAGGAGCTTCAAGTGGTATTGGTTGGGCAATTGCTGAACGCTTTCGTGAACAAGGAGCAGAATTGATTATTGCTGCTCGTCGTGAAGAAAACTTAAAGAAGCTTTCAGAGAAAATTGATGCTACTGCTATTCGATGCGACGGTCGTGATCATGATGATCTTAAAGCACTTGCTGATGCTGCGATTGAGAAATGGGGTCGCGTAGACATAGCAGTTAATTCCGCAGGAATCGTTCGCTCACAACTGATTCGTGAGATGGAGCCAGAGACACTTAAGGAAGTTGCTGATCTTCAGTATTTTGGATTCATATATTTTATGAAGCATTTTGGTAATGCGATGGCCGCAACTGGTGGTTCTATAGTGAATATTACTTCTGCGACAGCGATTATGGTCCCTACTGGGCTGACTCCTTATTCAGCCGCAAAAGCAGCGATCAATTTCGCGACAAAAATAGCTGCACGTGAATTTGGACCGGACAATATTCGAGTGAACGCTGTGGCACCTTCCTTTGTACCCACAGCAATGAACAGTTACGGAGGCGGTACTCCGATAGATGAAGCTCGGGTTGAGCTTCCGGCTGATAATCCAACTGCTGTCGCGTTTATAAAAAATACCCCGTTAGAAAGAATTACGACTGTAGATGATTGTGCAGACGTAACCTTGGCTGTTGCCAGTGATCTTTTTAGCAATATCACAGGTCAAATTATTCCTGTTGATGGAGGTAATCATTTATTGCGACTGCCTGGCCCAGAGTCATATCCGGAAAATATGAGAGTTTCAGGAATTCAAAATTAGGTTGCTTTAGAGAGTTAACCAGCCGCCATCCACGTTGTAATATGCACCAGTTACGTAGCTCGCAAGAGGCGATGCTACGAACGCTACTACGTTGGCAATTTCTTCCGTTTTCCCCCATCTTCCTAAAGGAATACGGGCTATCCGTGAAGCGACCTGATCCCCGAGAGGTTCACCTGTCCTTGGTACAGCTGCTTCTATGTCTATAGGCGGAGGATCTCCAGGGGCGGCCACCCATGTTGCGCCTGGAGCGACTGCATTTGCTGTAATGTCATATTTTCCTAATTCAAGTGCCAATGTACGTGTCATTTGTAGAACAGCGGCTTTAGATGAGTCATAGCTGACACCTACTCCAGGAGAGACAGATTGCGTTGATGCAATATTTATAATGCGTCCGCCATTACCTGCCTTAATCATCACTCTGGCCGCGGCCTGTGAGCAATAAAATACTCCGTCTACATTAACTTTCATCAATGAGTGAAAACGTTCGCGCTCAAGATCTACTATGGGGCCACCATATCCGTTATAAATCCCGGCGTTATTCACAATAATGTCTAAGCTCCCATTGTCTTTCACAATTTGTGAAATTGCTGAATCAACAGCTTCACTGTCAGTAACGTCCAGAGGCAAGGCCTTTGCATTTAATTGGGCTGCAGTTTCTTCAGTTGTCGTTGGGTTTACATCTGAAACGATAACATTCGCTCCTGCAATTCCGAGAACTTTTGCAATTGCAGCTCCGATGCCCCCACCGCTACCAGTAACGAGTGCAGTTTTACCATTTAGATCAATTGTTAATGACATATATTCCTACCTTTTACGAATTTTAGACAGTTTCCCGTGATTCACTCCACAAGACGGTGAGTGAGCGTTTCGATATGAGCCATTCATCGCCATTACGTACAAGTTCATCATCGTACGTTCCGCCAACGATGTACACCTCATGTTTTTCGTCACGTGGAAAGACATGAGTTGCACACATATAAGTGCTTGCAGTTGCAGTATTCCCCTCGATTGATATTTCATAGTTACCTAGCAGATGCTGGGTTGAGGTGTATTGCGACAGAATTCCGCTACAAAACTCTGTTACAGCTGCGGGATTTTCGAGAGCTGGTGCACCACCGTATACAACTTCACAGCTGGGCGTAAAGCATGTTTCAAGCCGATCGTAGTCTTTCATGTCTATTGATCTAGCATATCTATCGACCACATCAATAATTAATGTACGGTCTTTGATTTCTTTATCTGTAATCATCGTTGTTCTCCTGCAAATGATTCTGTGCCTAGAGTTTCTGGCCATATTTCAAATAGATCGTCTATTTCGATATAAGGTTGTTCAAACTGTAAAACGCGTTCTCTCACAGGCTCTCTAAACAAAGTAATTGTATGCCCTCGAGCACCGTAAACCCTTCCGTTAGAGACGGCCCCTGCATCCGACGCTAACCATACAGCAATTGGAACGATGTTTTTTGGGTCTCTCGCCGTACCTGCTGCAGATTCACTAGGGGGTGGGTTATTCCGATCAACAGTGCGACCACGGTCAGTCATCCTTGTTGAAGCGCCAGGTGCGATTGCATTACAAGTAACGCCGTATTTTGCAAGAGCTCTTGAATTTGATCTCATCAAACCGAGTTTACCGGCATGTGCAGCAGAATAGTTTGGTTGGCCAGGGCTACCTCGTAAGCCAGCATCGGAAGTGAAGTAAATAAGCCTTCCACTATTGCGTATTTGGCGCCAATAAATTGATGCAAATTTTGTAATTGTAAAACATCCTTTTAGGTGGATCCGTACAACTTCGTCCCACTCTTCCTCTGTCATATTGAAAATCATCCGTTCTCGGAGAATTCCATGTGCGCAGACGACGATATCCAAGTGTCCCCACTCGTCTAAAGCTTTCTTTACGAGTGATTCAGCGTAATCCATCTCTGCTATATCACCTACAGAGGACAAGGCTGTACCGCCATTGTTAGTTATCTCTTCAACAATTTGATCCACTCTCGCTGAATCAAGGCCGGCACGTCCTTCTACGTCGGATCCAGTGTCAGCTACGAGTACCTTTGCGCCCTGTTCTGCATAAATTTTGCATATTTGGCTGCCAATTCCGCCGGCTCCACCAGTTACAATTGCTGTTTTTCCTTCCAAGTATCCCATAAGACCCCTACGGTAAAACAAATTCCGGAGGATCTAGGCTTTCAGCAGCCAGAGTGGAAGGCATTACTTGAAATAATCGATCTAGATCCCAATATGGTTCAACAGAGTATAAAGTTTGATCTCTTTCAGGTTCTCGCCAAACTGAGATTTGATTTCCCGTTGCTCCGACTACACGTCCTGTAATATTTGCGCCCAGATCTGAAGCTAATAAAACAATTGCTGGAACAACATTTTTCGGGTCTTTTTCAGTTCCTTCAGCTGTTGTACTTGGTGCAGGTTCATCTTTGGATTCCCATGCACCAATACCCCGGTCTGTCATACGAGTTGATGCAACAGGTGAAATACAATTTGCTGTTACACCGTAGCGGTCTAAGGCATTGGCACAAGACAGCATCAGGCCGACTTTTCCTTGATGAGCCGCCGAATAATTTGGTTGCCCTGCAGCGCCTCGAATTCCGGCAACTGAGGTGAAATAGATGATTCTTCCCCCGTTTCGTTCTTGACGCCAGTGTATCGAAGCAAATTTTGTTGGAGCGAAGCAGCCTTTCAAGTGAGATTTGATTGATCCATCCCACTCTTCCTCTGTCATGTTGAAGATCATTCGTTCTCTGAGGATTCCATGTGCACAGACAAGGATATCGAGTTTCCCCCAGTTTTCTAAAGCCGTACGTACTAATCCTTCTGCATGGTCCATGTCAGAAACATCACCAATACAGCCTATTGCCTCCCCTCCAGACTCATTGATTTCGTTAACAATCGTCTGAACCTTTGAAGGATCTTTTTCTGTTCGTCCTTCAACATCAGCGCCGGTGTCGGCGACAATTACCTTCGCTCCCTGTTCAGCAAAGATTCGGGATATTTTCGAACCCATACCGCCGGCCCCACCGGTTACAATCGCTGTTTTTCCAGATAGGTTTTGTTTCATTCGATGAAGACTAGGCGAATTTTTGTAACTCCGTCAACGGGTATTAGTTAAAAAGTGGTTATGCATTTTTAAATCTGTAGTAATCTGGATGCATGTTAAGGCAAGAACTTTTTGATCGAGTAGATATTTTACGAAAAGACTCACCAGCGGAACGTATACGAAATATGAGAGATCTTTTGGAAGAAGCAGGGGATGAAGCCCAAAAAATTAGACATTTGCCTGATTGGGCAGCTAAAGAAATGGTCAATGCAGGTCTTTACCGCTTTGCCCTTCCTACTGAATTAGCAGGTGAAGATCTCCTTGCGCGTGATCAAATTGAGGCAGTGGAGGCTGCTTCAGCAATCGATGGTTCAGTAGGTTGGTGCGTCCAAATTAATTCTGAAATTAATGCGTTGATGATAAGACAGATGAATAAGGAATTGGCAGAGAAGATCTGTGGAGATTGGGATGTGCTTGTTTGTTCTGGGCAAGGTACCCCGAACGGCCCTAATCCTGGTAGGGAGGCTTTTTTGGAGGGCAGTGATTGGAACATGACTTATCAGGGTTCTTTTGCGAGTGGATGTCATAGTGCGACGTGGACAATGATTTTTGATTCCAATCCGTGGGAAAAATCTCCAACAGGTGCTGCAGAAGCTTCTTGGATGGTGCCTAGAGATGATTTCGAGATTATTGATACCTGGGATATGGCTGGGTTAAGAGGTTCTGGTAGCCATGATGTGCGTATACAGGCAAAGATACCTTTAGAGCACACCTTGCCGAAAGATGCGCTGGCACCAACGGAACTATGGGAAAATCCAACCTACCGTAATCCTTGTCATGCCTATTACAACAAGGCAGCAGTTGCGTTAGGTATCGCTCGAGGTACGATAGATGAGTTTGTAAAGCTGGCAACCCATAAGACTCCTTGGGGCTCGGGCTCCACGCTAAAGGATCAACCTGAGGCATATATTCGGCTTGCTGAAAATGAAGCTAATTGGATGTCTGCACGTGCGTTTCTCATGGAAAGCCAAGAAGCTATTGAAAAAAGCCTAGGTCCTTTGAGTGAGGGCAAGAGCCTTCCTGAATGGGAGTTAACGCGTAAGGGATTCTTATCTGCAACTCATGCTGCCCAATCATGTCGTTTGATTGTTGATACCATTCACAACCTTGCTGGGACAACGGGAAGTCGTATGAGTCATCCGCTTGAACGTAAGTTGCGTGATGCACATCAGGCTGCATCACACGGTGCTATTAGCTGGCGCCACTATGGAAATTTCGGAAAAACTTTTTTGGGCGAGGATCCACCAGGACTTTACACCAAAATCACAAGAGCATAGCGGGTAGCATGCGTTACATTTTTAATCTGAAGATCAATGTATGGGTCGCTCAGTGAGAATTATTTTTAGCTTCGCAATTCCTCTGTTCATCATTGCATTGGACATAGTCACAAAATTGCTAATCACAGAATTTTTGAATCCTGGTGATGTTTGGCCTTCTAGTGATTGGCCTGTCCGAATAACATATGGGACCAATACAGGTGCAGCTTTCGGATTATTTCAAGGTGGAGGAATATTCCTTATTTTTGCCAGTATTGTTGGGATCGTTCTCGTCGGATTTTACTTTTTGCGATCAGGACTTAAAAGTTCTCTAAGGATAGCATTAGGCCTTATCCTAGGAGGGGCATGTGGCAATCTTATTGACCGCGTAATTAAAGGTGAAGTCCCTGACTTTATTAAATTTCCTGAATGGCCAACCTTTAATGTCGCTGATTCTGCCATTACGATTGGTGTAGTACTACTTTTATGGGTGATTTATCACGAAACCAAGAGCCAAGTGGCAACGACAGAAGCACGTTAGTTTCGATAATTGTCGAAAGTGATGGGTGGAGATTGGATACTATTCTTGCCAAAGCTTTTCCAAATCTTAGTCGGAATCAAATTCAAAGATTCATAGCGGACGGTGATGTTCGTGTTGATAATCAACCCGCTCGCAAATCACTTCGTCTTAAAAGTGGTCAAGTTGTAACAATGGATCCCGTTGGGAAAAAAGTAGATGCTGATCCACCAGTTTTATTTAAAGAGCCCACAGTCATGTACGAAGATGATTTTGTCGTTGTTGTGAATAAACCTGCGGGTTTGTTAGTGCATTCGGCGCCAGTTAACCCAGATGCTCCAACTGTTGTTAGTTGGTTCTTACGTTTTGATGAGGCTGTTTTTGAATCTTTTCCAGCTAATGATCCTAACCCAGGGATCGTACATCGACTTGATAAAGAAACTAGTGGGGTTTTGTTATTGGCTCGTTCATCAGAAATTCGTGATCAATTAGCCAAAGCTTTCCGTCCTGAGGCTGTTCCTCCTAATGCAGTGACAAAGGAATATGTTGCGCTTTGTGATGGTAAACCAGATCAGGAACGAGCACTTATAGAAGCCCCACTGGGACGGCTTCAGTCGGGGAATCGTCGTTTTGGTGTTGTTTCTGACGGTCGTCATGCAGAGACTGAATATGAAACTATTAAGGTGACAGGTAGACATTCTTTGCTGCATGTTAAGCCATATACAGGAAGAACCCATCAAATTCGTGTTCATCTGGCCGCAATAGGAATTCCAGTTGTAGGAGATTCTCTTTACGGTACTAGTTCGGGTTCACGACACCTATTACATTCATGGAGACTCACTTTTCCTCATCCTGAAGGTAGTCAACTTGAGGTAACAGCTCCTATACCAGATGATTTTCTTGATGCAGCGAAGGCATTTGGACTTGAAGCTGCTGCTGCTGCTTACACTAAGCCTGACTTATCCTAGAAGATGTAAAATTGTCGGAGGAGTTTCCAAATTAATAAGGTACGAACTAGATTTGCTCCAAGCCCTACAGGGGATCCTCATATTGGTTCTTTGAGGACAGCGTTGTTTGCGTGGGCATTCGCACGTGCAAACAATGGTGAGTTTGTGCTTAGGATTGAAGATACAGACCAAACTCGTTTGGTCGAAGGCGCAGTGAGTCGGATTTATGATGCTTTGCATTGGCTTGGGCTGGACTGGGATGAAGGGCCGGATATAGGGGGTTTTTATGGACCTTATGTTCAGTCAGAACGTCTAGGGAAATATGAGCGTATGGTGACATCTCTCTTTGAACATAAGCGTGCCTATTATTGTTTTTGTAGCCCCGAGCGTCTGAAAGAATTGCGTGATTTTCAAGCTCAAAATCATTTGCCACCAGGTTATGACGGTAAATGCAAAAGCCTCGAAATTTCAGAAGCCGCTGATAAAGCAAAAACGGAAGCGCATGTTGTACGTTTCAAAATGATTAATGATGGTGTGACAACGTTGAATGATCTTGTTCGAGGAGCAGTTGTTTTTGAAAATCGGTTGCAAGATGACTTTGTTATTTTGAAATCTGATGGTTTTCCTACGTATCACTTAGCTTTGCTAACTGATGATTCGGAGATGCAGATTTCACATGTAATTCGAGGAGATGAGTGGCTTCCTAGTGCTCCCAAGCATGTGCAGCTTTTTGAAGCAGTTGGACTTCCTGTTCCAAGCTTTGCTCATTTACCGGTGTTAGTAGGTTCTGACCAAAAAAAATTAAGTAAAAGAACAGGTGGTGCTAGTGCTCTTGAGTACAAAGAGAAGGGGTATCTGCCTGATGCGATGATAAATTTCCTTGCTTTTTTGGGTTGGTCGCTTGATGACAAGACATCTATAATTTCCAAAGATGAACTATCTGCTCATTTTTCCTTAGATCGCATAGTTCCTAATCCTGCACTTTTTGATTTAGAACGACTTGATTTTTTGAATGGACATCATATCAGGGCAATGTCTCCTGAACGCTGGGAGTCAATTGTTGCTTCGGAATGCCCTGAAGGTATCTCCAAAAAACTAATATCTTCTGTCGCACCTCTTCTCCAATCAAGAACAAACCGATTAGAAGAAATAGAGCCCAACATTAGATTCCTGTCTGAAACCGATGTCCCTAGTTATGACCCTAGGTTACTTAGTGAGAAATTAGGTAATGATGATAAGCTTGCTTTATATGTTTTAGAATCTGTAATTGGTATTTTTTCGACAATAGATTGGAATTCGGAAGAGATCGAATCTTCAATTCGCGGTTTGCAAGATGAGAAACAATTAGGTATTAAAATGCGTAAATTTATAGTTACTCTCTATGTTGCAGTAATGGGAAAACCTCAAGGTATCCCATTATTTGATTCATTAGTTCTTTTAGGACGAGAAGAGAGTCTTCGTAGGTTACATTTTGCAGCCAATCAGTTAAAAAAATGATTTTTGAACCGATTGGTAAAAATTAATCCGTATAACCACTTCCTTAATACCAAACATAATATTTCGTAATCTTGACCGTATAGATGGAGAGATACAAAGACCATTTCAAGGTAAATGCAATATTGGCAAAAGTCAGACATACCCAGCCATATTCGTGTCTGGGAACCAAGATATAGTTACGAAAATAATTTTTTTCTAGAGTTACACTTTTTGCCATGCTAGTCTTTTTTAGTCATTGGGGACTCGTCTAATGGTAGGACAGCAGGTTCTGGTCCTGTAAGTGGGGGTTCGAATCCTCCGTCCCCAGCATTACTTTTCGTGGAATGTGGTTAATATTTCGTCTAGATCACTGACAGATGAAATTGTTCTCATTGTAGTTAAGAAGACTCCGATGTTTTTCCCGGTCAGTTGCCATATCTCCTTTATTTTCGGTCCGATAGGGCTAGATGACTGAGGAAGATCAGTATAAGTTCCATAAAAAGCAAAATAAGCTTGGTTTATTTTCCTTATGTTGAATCCGTTCGCATTTAAAAATTCCTGAGTCTCTAACATCAATGATTCTGCTTCAGCGATTTGCCCTTTATCTAGTAGTTCATCCACCTGTTCTCTGAGATTTCGAAATTCATCTGAGACATTAATTGATGCAACTTTTTCTTTTTCCACACTGGCTCGCCCATCCATATTTTTGGGGAAAGTTAAGGGCTCTTTTCTTTTGATGAGATCTGCAATAGCGCGTCCAGCGATATTTGCTGTTGTCTCATTAATTTCTCTTAATCGTTGACTATCCCAATATTTTTGGCCCAAGGGGTGAAATGCCAAATAATGATGTATCCACTCATGCGCGGCCGTTTCAAGGACTGTCGAATATGTACGAAGATTCAACACCGAACTAGGATAAGTTGCTAAGCCACCTATTTGAACGATTAAGGAGACTGTCTCATCAGAATCCGTTTCATTCTCAATCGAAATGATTGTTTTCTCTGACAGACCTGGTTTGAGTAGAGTATCGCCTTTACGGGTGATTTTATTTCTATCAGAGCGAACTAATACCAATGGTGGTGTTTCTAGCTCAATTGCAACTGGAGGCCAAACAATCCTTGTATTTTTTAGGAGGGGAAACTGTGTCGTTAACTTTGCTTCTTCTATGGCATTGTGGATGAGTATTTGAAGAAAAATTTCTACAGAGTCTTCGAGTTTTTTGCGTTCGTCTCCTAAGTTTTTAAGTATTAGTGCCTCTGGTAAAGGTTTTGCCATTTCTGTTCTTAGAAGACTAGTCAGTCTAAAGTACTCTAGTACTGCTTGGCGATTTTCGTGTATAGACGAATTGTTTTTCCTGATATTCGAGATCAATGCATCAGGCAGGTGCTTAATTTCCCAAGACCATAGTTCATATTTATTTTTTTCGAGCTTTGAATCCGTCAGCGAAGTGACAAGTACTGATATTAAAGGTAAGGCGAAAAATAAGAGTGTAACCAATCCAAAGAGTGGCCAATTCGGCTTCCATTGTTGTAATTCTGTTTTTTTATTCATCGTGGTTGTTGCGTGCTAGCAGTTTTTATTGACATACAATAGTTGCGACATGAGCAATTTGGAAGGTCCTTGTGGTTCGTATAACCTCGCCACTTTAGGAGCTAGGGTGATAGCTATTTTTGTGGATCTGCTTTGTTTAATTTTGATATTGCTCCTATGTCTTGCTTTAGGGGTTGCTATACCTTTAACTTCCCCGGAGTTACCTTTTTTCGTTTTTTGGATTTTTGTGTTTCTCAGTATTCCGCTAGCAGGCCTTTATTTTTTACTATGCTTTTATTTCTTTGGAAAAACACTTGGCTGTGCAACTGTATCTATCAAAATTATTCGTTCAGATGGCGCTGAACTTGGTTTCGGTGGAGGGTTTTTACGGGCATTTTCTTTAGGTATCTATATATTGGGGTTCCCAATAGGGTTCTCTTTTCTATGGGTCTTCGATAGCATGCTATTAGCCTCTTCCGTAGTCTTACTTGTGAGTATGGGGATTGGCTTTGCAAGCATGTTGTTTATGTGTATTGATCGGCAACATCGTGCTTTTCATGATCGTATGGCAGGGACATTAGTAGTGGAGAATTTTTAAATGGTTAGCTTTCGCCGTCCACCATTCTCCCCAGAGCGCGAAGTTACGAGAGCTCAATTGCGGACTAGAGCTGAACGCATGACAGGTGGTACTGGTGTGTTTGTTCTGGGAGCTTTTTTTTCAGTAGCTTTATTTTTGTGTGTTTTGTTATTCAGTTTTAGTCAAGTTACGGAACCAGATCGTGTAAAGAATTATATTGGTTTCGGGATCGCTGCATTGACCGAAATAGATCAACATTTGTTCAATGAGTTACCGGATTTACAAGAAGTTGTTCGGGGAAGTGAAAATACGGTTTTTCTTCTTCCTAATTTTCCTTTAGATATTCCTCTTTCCCGAAATGAAGTTCTTATCTCTTCAAGAGATGAGATACGTGATTTAGTACTTACTCGTTCCAGTGATTTGGTTTATGAGGAAGGGTTAGCTTCATTTGATCGCACTGGCCAGCAAGATTTTGGATACTTTTCTTTAGCTTTTGCTATTGAACAAGTTTTAGCAATAGGGGGCAAACAAAGTAATTCTTTAAGTTTTTGGTTTTCATTGGTTGCTTTTCTTTTTGTTGTATTAGCGGGAGCAGGGGTAGTTGTTTCGTCACGGAGCTACTATAGATTTCAAAACCTTGGTATTGCAGCATTATTTAGTTCTATCCCAACGTTAATTGTCCTAGGCTTGATAACTTTCCTCGTACGGAGCTTTGTTGGTAATGACCTTTTTGCTCAAGATATGCTTGCGATTTTTGAGAACATTATCGGGATTTTCCAGCGCAATTTTTTGATAGCTGCAGTGTTTGGATGTGGTTCTTTGTTTTTGAGTTGGATCTTTGTAACGATTGTTAAATTAACGACTTTGAGAAGGGCTAAAGCGAATCGATAGCGTCAAATTCTTTTTTCTTCAGACATTTTTTTTGCAGTGGACATTTGTGGCAATGTGGCTTCTGAGCAAAACAAATTCTCCGACCGTGTTTAATCATTAACATGTGGAACTGGTAGTACAGATCTGAAGGGATCAAGTTCTCGAGTAGAATATGTACTTTTTCCAATTTGGTTTTTTCCGGTACTAAGCCAAGTCTTTTAGATACTCTGTCGACATGTGTGTCTACTGGTAATGCGGGTCGGTTTAAAGCGAATAAAAGTACGCAAGCTGCTGTTTTAGGTCCGACGCCTGGTAAGTTAAGAAGCCAATCACGAGCCTCTTCTAAGGGTTTTGTATTAAGTTCGGCGAGATCCCAAGTACCGTTTGTGTAGGTGTGAACTTCTTCTAAGATCGCTTTAATACGTGGAGCCTTTTGTTTTGCTAGCCCTCCCACCTGTATTACTTGTTCAATTTTCTTTGTTGGTGCAGTAGCCATACTGTCCCAATTTTTGAAATTTCGTAAGAGCTGAATAAAAGCTCGTCCGCTATTTTTATCAGAAGTATTTTGTGAAAGGACAGTCATAATTAATTCTGCAAGTGCGTCACCGTGTGGTTGTATTTGTGGTATGCCATACAGCTCACCCAAAGTATCGATAATTGTATTCACGTTTTTCAATTTCAGAGGCCTTATTTAGTTTAAGATTTCATTATGACACGTGAACAGGTACGACTGACTTCTTTAACTGATTGTGGTGGCTGAGCTTCGAAAATGGGACCTGAATCCCTGGCGCAGGTACTGTCGCCACTGAATGCTCTTTTTTCTACGGTTGATCAGACAGACCTATTGATCGGTATTGATCAACCAGATGATGCTGCTGTTTATCAAGTTGATGACAAAACTGCAATTATTGCGACTCTGGATTTTTTTGCCCCTGTTGTTGACGATCCTTGGGCATATGGTGCAATTGCTGCTGCCAATGCAATGTCGGATGTGTATGCCATGGGTGGAGAGGTCGTTCTTGCTTTGAACATTGCTGGTTTCCCAGAGGATCTTGAATCTGATGTAGTGTCGACCATATTCAGAGGTGCTGCAGAAAAAGTTTTAGAGGCAGGTGGTGTGATTGCTGGTGGCCATACAGTTTGGGATGAAGAACCTAAATTTGGACTTTCAGTTTTGGGGAAGGTTAATCCCCAAAAAATGTTATTGAAGTCATTAATTAAGCCTAGCGATTACCTTTATATAACTAAGCCACTAGGGACAGGATTGATTCTAACCGCTGCAAGAAATTCAGCGAAGAATGTAATGGGGTATGAGGAGGCGGTTGAATCTATGTTGATGCTTAACCGACATGCTTCTCATTTGGTTTCAAAAATTGGTGCAAGTGCAGCCACAGATATTACAGGTTTTGGTCTGCTTGGCCATCTCTGGGAAATGCTTTCTTCTTCGGGATGTCGTGCTGTAGTTAATTCTGAATCAATTCCAGTGCTGGCAGGTGCTTATGAAGCAGCAAAAATAGGTGTAAGTACTGGAGGTGCTGCTCGTAATCGTGAATGGTTGGGAGAGCATTTCACTTTTGCATCTTCAGTTTCGTTAGAATTACAAGAGGTTTGTTTTGATCCTCAGACTTCGGGGGGCTTAATAATTGCTGTTCCAGAAGAGAAGGTTGCTGACTTTGAACAAATTTGTACAGAAGACGGTCAAGATTATTTTTTAATCGGTCGTGCGCAAAAGGGAGACCCTCACCTTCAGATAGCGTAATCTAGAGTTGTCTGACAGGGAGACATACGTGGTAACAACTTCGGAGCAGTTTGAAACCGTCATAGGGTTAGAAGTACACGTCCAATTGATAACTAACAGTAAAATGTTCTGTTCCTGTAGTGCCGACTATTCCGGTGCTGAGCCAAATACGCATGTTTGCCCTGTTTGCCTAGGTTTGCCGGGGGTGCTGCCTGTCATTAATGAAGAAGCAATACGACTTATTGTTGCAATAGGTCTTTCTTTAAATTGTAAGGTTTCAGATTTTAGCAAGTTCGATCGTAAAAATTATTTATATCCAGATCTGATGAAAGGTTATCAAGTAAGTCAGTTTGATTTACCAATTTGTGAGAATGGTTGGCAGGATCTAGAGATCGATGAGGATTTATTTCGGTGTGGAATCACTAGGGTTCATATGGAAGAAGATACTGCGCGTTTATTGCATCGCAAGGATCCAGGAGGTAGCTATAGTTTAGTCGACATCAACCGGTCAGGTGTACCTTTGGTTGAAATAGTAAGTGAGCCGGATATGCGTTCACCGGAACAAGCTCGTGCCTATCTAGTTAGTCTCCGTCAGTTACTTCGTATGATCGGGGCAAGCAACGCCAACATGGAAGAGGGGAATTTTAGATGCGATGCAAATATTAGCCTTCGCCCATTCGGTGAAACTGAGCTTGGTACAAAGGTTGAAATCAAGAATATGAACTCCTTCCGTTCTGTTTATGATGCTTTGTGTTTTGAACAGGTCAGGCAAGCAAGGGCTTTAAATACGGGCGAAAATATAGTTCAGGAAACGCGTGGTTGGAATCAAGAAAAAGGAATCACGGTTAGTCAAAGAGTTAAGGAAGAGGCTAATGATTACCGATATTTTCCGGAGCCTGATTTACCCCCGTTGACGTTAAGTGATGATTTCATTGAAAACATTCGGAGTGGAATACCTGAATTACCTTCTGCCAAGAAACAACGGTTCATCTCTTTTGGTCTTAATGAGTTCGAGGCTGGTACATTAAGCGAAGATCGATCACGTGCCAACTATTTTGATGATCTAGTTGCATCACTGGAAGGGAAATCTGAACGTGCTCCCAAATTGGCAGCAAATTGGATGCTTGGTGAAGTAGCACGTTGGGATAATGAGCATGTAGGTAAGGAGCTAAGTGACTTTCCAATCAGAGCCGATTCTTTGGCAGAACTAATAGTACTTACTGAAGAAGGAATTATTACAAATGCTGTCGCCAAACAAGTGTTTGAGAAAATGCTCAGTGATGGTCTTGGTGCCAAACAAATTGTCGAAAAAGATGGTCTTGCTCAATTGGGTGAAGAAGCAGGAGATGAATTGGTAGCCATCATACGCTCGGTTATTAATGATAATGACAAAGCATTAGCTGATTATCTTGCCGGAAAGTCTTCTGCCTTAAAGTTCCTGTTGGGACAAGTTATGCGACAAACAAAGGGTCGTGCCGATCATGCTGTAGTTCAATCTCTGTTAGAAGCTGAATTAGAAGCTTTGGAGTAGCTAGATGCCTGACAAATTCCGAAACCATAGTATTTTTAATTGGTTACAACCGGGAATGCATATTAAGCGTTGGCTGTTTCTACTTGTTTTCGGTATGGCATTTTTGGCTTTAGGGGCATCTTATCTTCTTCGTGAAGTTTATTTAAATTTTACTTTTCATGAAGTGTTCTACTACCTAACTTTGCAGATGATCCCTCAATGGATACGCGGAATTATTTTCTTATTTGTGTCTTTAAGCATTATTGGAATTGCTGTCTGGAAACTTAATACTTCGCTGTTATATGCATTTATTCGGCCTGGTCGTGGGCCAAGTGTCGTTCAATCTATATACAACAAACGTGTTCTGGATCGAGGTCCGCGTATCGCTGCATTGGGTGGAGGAACGGGATTATCAATACTCCTTCGAGGTTTAAAAGCTCACACGTCTAATCTCACAGCTATTGTGACAGTTGCTGATGATGGTGGCTCTACGGGGAGACTACGAGATGAGTTTGGTATTTTAGCACCCGGCGATATTAGGCAATGCGTAGCTGCACTCGCAGAGGCAGAGCCTTTGATGTCACGTCTTTTCCAGTATCGTTTTGATTCAGGTAACGGTTTGCAAGGTCACTCTTTTGGAAATCTTTTTCTGGTTGCTATGTCCCGTGTGACAGGTAATTTTGAAGAGGCTGTTCACGAAACTAGCCGTGTTTTAAACGTTCGCGGGACAATTTTGCCTTCGACTTTACAAGACATCACATTATCAGCACGAACTCATGATGGAGTTCTAGTCAGAGGAGAGCACAATATTTCAGAAAATGGGACCGGAGTCAGGGATTTATATTTAAATCCTCCCGACGCTGAAGCTCACCCTGATGCAATTCGTGCAATTATGGATTCGGAGTTGGTTGTTATCGGCCCAGGCAGTCTTTATACGAGTGTTTTACCAAATTTGCTTGTACCTGATATTCAAAGAGCTTTACGTACTACGGAAGCTCGCATTGTGTTTGTTACCAATGTTGCTACGCAGGAGGGTGAGACGGATAATTTTTCAGCTGATGATCATGTGCAGGCTATAGAGGCTTATATCGGTGAGGGAGTGATTGATGCTGTTATTGCGAACAGTAATATTGGGGAGGGGCTCCCTGAAGGAATGAACTCCATCCCTGTTGTGCTTGAAGATGGGAAAAATGCGGTTTATAAAAACATGAGACTTTGTGAGGCTGATGTCATAGCACTTGAAAACCGATACTGTCATGATCCTGGTAAACTCGCAGCTGCAATCGTAGACCTATATAATGCATTCCAGCGTGTTCCTGCTTTTGCCCGTAATGGCAGGCGGGGGGAAGCACCAAATTTAGCGACACCAACAAAATAGGTACCATGCTTAACGCAATTCAAATTATCGTTTCAGTTTTATTAGTAGCTGCTGTTTTATTGCAAGTGAAAGGATCTGGTTTCGGCGCGGCACTCGGAGGCATGTCTGAAAGCTCTGGTTATCGTACGAAGCGAGGACTTGAAAAAACTTTATTTCAAGCAACGATTATTCTCGTGATTATTTTTATTTTCGTCTCCTTTTTGAGTGTCGAATCGCAGCGTTAAAATATGAATTTTGCGTCCAATAAATTTAGGCGCGCTGTTTTCCTTTTTAGTTTTATAGGGGTAATCCTCCATGTGTGGGGCGCCTGTACTGGAGATGAGGCGCTTAATTCGAATTTAGACAATGAAGATGGAAGTCAATACGAAGATCACTACGTGGAAGGAGTATTAGGCAATTGGGGAAGGCTAAATCCTCTCTTTGTTGATGCCAATCCTGTGGATGGTGATATTGCACGGCTTGTCTTTTCGGGATTGGTTCGTATTGCATCTGATGGTTCTGTTGTTTCTGACATGGCATATATGCCAGACGTGGATGAAGCTGGCACATCTTATACATTTACCCTAAAAAAAGATCTTAAGTGGCATGACGGAACACCCGTTACTTCGCGTGATGTTTTCTTCACGATCAAGCAAATAACTGAACCTGACTTTAGAGGCTCAGAACAAGCTAATCTTTTTTGGAGAAGCTTAGAAGTTGAAGTGCCTGATGAAAGGACTATCATTGTTAAGCTTCAAGCCCCTTTTTCCCCTTTCTTAGCTCGTTTTGCAACGATTGGAATTTTGCCGGAACACCTTTTAAGGGGTCTTTCAGGAGAAGATCTTTATAATGCTCCATTTAATGCATTTCCAATTGGCAGTGGTCCTTATCGAATCAATAAGGTTACTTCGTCATCAGTACATTTTTTGGCCTGGGAAGATTATCACTTTGGTGAACCTGCAATGGAGAAATTTCAAATGCGGTTTTATAAGGATCTATCAACAGCCTTGGTAGATATTGAGGAAAAATCAATACAGGGACTCTATTTAAGAGACTTTCTTTCTTTAGAGGATTATGAAAAAGTTGTACGTATTAAGGATAGTGCTCTTTATGATGTGCAGCGGTCTGGAGCCTTGGTCCTTTCGCTCAATGTAGAAAAAATCGGGTATTTTGATGATTACCGTGTTCGGAAGGCATTTTCTCTTGTTTTAGATCGTGCGCGTATTGCTGAGACTGTTTTCTTTGGTCGATTTAACCCCTCATCCTCTTTCGTAGTACCTGATTCATGGGCCTATGTCCCTGAGGAAGATGTTGTTATTTCCGAAGGTGGTGTTACATCGTCTTATCAGCAGAACTTGAAATTGGCGAATGAACTCTTAAGTGATGCTGGGTGGCGTGAACATCCAACTACAGGTATACGAATTAATGGTGAAAACGAAGAATTTAATTTTATTATCCGTACAGATCATGATCCGGCTCATAGTAAACTCGCATTAGAAATTGCAAAGCACTTGGAGTTACTAGGCGTGCGTATTTCTGTTGCGACAACTCCATTTTCCGTTCTTTTACGAGATTTTTTAGTGCCAGGTAATTATGATGCTGCGTTAATTGTGATTGATCCGGGAGCTGATCCTGACCCGTACTTTTTTCTGCACAGCAGCCAAACTCTTTTTGCTGGGTTTAATGTAGCTAATTTCACTAGTCTTTCTGTGGATAAGCTCATTGAGAGGGGGCGTGAATATTTAGAAACGGATATCCGGTTCGATGTCTATAAGCAGCTACAAGAATTGTGGCGTAAGGAAATACCTGCGATTGTTCTTGGCTATCCTATGGATACTTATATATACCCTGTAGGTTCGCCTGCTCTAGATCGTAAAATAGTTTTTTCTTCTGCAGATCGTTTTTTTGATATACACCTATGGCCGTAATAGAATTACCAATTTTTGAAAATTATATAAATACTACACAGGTTGATGCTTCTTATGAGGGGGACCTCTTGGTGCCGGTTTGGTATGTTCATTCCAGTGAATATCTGGGTAGTACACTGAATAGTGGAAATGGTGCAGATTTTTTAAGCGTTAATCATGAGGATGAAGTTAGATTTTTAAGGAAGAGGAAATAATGAAATGGCAGTTGAATTTCCTATAAGAATAACGTTCATGGGGTCACCGAATTTTGCTATTCCTGCTTTACGTGCATTGCAGTCTAAAGGTCATAAGGTAACGCTTGTCGTTACGCAGCCTGATCGTCCAGCGGGCCGGGGTAGAAAGCTGCAAATGTCACCGGTAAAAACAGAGGCCAATGCCTTGAATATTCCTGTTTTTCAACCTGAATCATTTAAAAGTTCAGATAGTGTTCAAACTTTAGTGGAAGCGTCACCGGACCTAATAATTGTAGCAGCTTATGGGATTATTTTGCCAAAAAAGGTCCTTGAAATTCCCTCTCTTGGTACATTAAATATCCACCCATCGCTTCTTCCTCGTTGGCGAGGCCCTTCGCCAATCCAGAGTGCTATTCTTGCTGGTGACAGTAGTACAGGTATTTCGATTATCTTTCTGAATGAAGAAATGGATGCCGGACCAATTCTTATGCAACAGAAAGTGGAGATTTCCTCATCGGAGACCACAGGTGAACTTGAAAAGAGGCTTGCAGAGATAGGGGCGGTAGCATTAACAAAATGTGTTGACGAATTTAAAAATGGCATTCCTATTGCTGATCCACAAGATGAGGAGAAAGTGACATTTTGCGAACTCATATCTAGTCAAGCTGGTCATTTGCGCAGTGACATGACAGTGATTCAAGCCGATAGGGCGGTCCGAGCATATTCTCCGTCGCCAGGTGCGTTTGTGAATTACCGGGGGTCAAAGTTGGTTATCAGACGTGCGTCTGGGATTGCTGATAATCTGGATGTTCCACGCGGATTACTTTTACGATATGGTGATTTCCCCGCAATTAGTTTTGATGGTGGGATTTTAGTATTGGAGGAGATACAACGTAGTGGACGGGCTCGTGTAAATGGTACTGACTTTTTAAATGGTGAGCGTGGAGTTTTGCACGAGGTTGGTTTTGCTAATTAAGGGTTCTCTATGATTGACAAGTCATAATTACTCATTAATGTTGCTAGTGGAGAGTTTATGGCTGGTGAAGTTGGTGGTCGTTGGATATCGTCTGGTTTTGCGAGTGAATTGTTGGGTGTAAGTGAATCCACGATCCGAAGATTGGCTGACGGTGGAGAAATAAAGTCGTATAGAACGGGTGGTGGACATCGCAGGTTGTTAAGGTCAGATGTCGAAGAATTTTTACGTAATGGGCCTCAAAGTTCACCTCGAGATATTGATCATTTGAGTGAAATTACTCTTGAACGTGTAAAAAGTCGGTTGCATCGTGTGGGCCCTAATCCAGCTATGACAGCAACAGCTGATTTAGAAGAACCTCTGAGAGTGTCGTTGCGGTTTCTTGGTCGCCAATTAGTTGATTTATTTGCTCGTTATATTGCGTCATCCTCGCGTGGGGAAAGATTTTTTGACGATGCTCGTGGTGTTGGTCGTGAGTATGGTAGAACTCTCGTTAAAGGAGGCGTTAGTTTAACTGTGGCCGTCACAATTTTTAACCATTTGAGACATTCATTTGAGGAAACAGCCGTCCATCTTGCGAATGAGTCAAGTTTAAATTCTGGGGAAGCAGTTGAAGTGATTGAGGATATTTCGCGCTTGGCAGATGCGGTTCTGGAGGGGATGGCACTTGTTTATGAATCTTCATTCACAACTGATTTAATGTCCTAAAAATGTCTTTTCTTGAACGTCTGAGATCTAGTGCTATAAATGCTTCCGAAGTTGCCCGTCGGCAGACGAGTCGTGTAGTGCTTGAATTACAAGCTAGTCGTATTGAAAGCGATATTCGTAAGCAAAAAACCAAAATTGGTGAAGCACTTTATCCACTTTTGGTTAGAAATGAATTAGAGACGGAGAACTCTGCGGTTGCAAGGGCGTTAAAAAGAATTGAAGTTTTGCTTGAACAGCTATCTGAGATTGAGAGTGAAATCGAGGACCTTATTAAGAAGGAGAATTAGCAGTACGTATGGGTGTCTGCACTAAAAGTTATGACGAGAACAAGTCGCCCGAGCTTAGAGATTGAAGAGAGTATCTGGGACTCAGGAGTTAAGGTTGTAGCAGGTATTGATGAAGTAGGGGTTGGTTCACTTGCTGGACCTGTTACTGCAGCTGCGGTTGCCTTAACTCCGAATGAAAAATATAGCTGGTTTGCGACTGTAAATGATTCAAAGAAACTGTCTCCAGCTCGACGGAGTTTACTTTCTAAAGAAATTTCGGAATCTGCAATTTTTTCTATAGGTTGGTCGTCTAGTGAGGAAGTTGATTTGCTTGGAATTAGTGAAGCACGTCGCAAAGCATGTTTGCGTGCACTTACCGATCTTAGTGTTTTTCCGGAAGGCGTTATTTCTGATGCATTAGAGCTTCCTTGGCCGAATGTTATTTCTGTTGTACGAGCAGATTCAAAAAGTATTTCTGTTGCTGCTGCATCGATTATTGCAAAGGTTGCTCGTGATGTTTGGATGGTTGAAATTTGTGGTTGTTTACCAGGTTATGGATTTTGTAAGAACAAAGGATATTTGACTGCTAGGCATAAAGAGGCCTTGGTTCGTCGAGGGCCTTCAAAAATTCATCGCCTCTCTTGGTCTCCAATTTCGACTTCACCCCCTTGATTTGATGCGTTGAACTTTCTTCGTGCTAATATTTTCCTATGCCCATATATGAATTTAAGTGCGGTGATTGCAATAAGGTTACCAACTTTTTTACACGGAAGATTGATTTAGATGTCACTCCTAGCTGTGAAAGTTGCAGTAGTACTAATTTAACGCGTTTGGTTTCCAGCTTTGGTCGTGCCTATACCCGAGCAGATATTCTTGATAAGTATGGGGACGCGTCAAATCCAAGCGATCCAGATGCTATACGTGATCCTCGTCAAATTGGCTCTTGGGTAGAGAAACGTTTTGATGAATACGGGGTGGATTTGCCTGATAGTGCACGGGAGATGATTGATGCTGCTCGTGATGGTGAAATGCCAGGTCCTGTGAAAGATCTTTAGTTTGGCGTTGCTCCAAACTCAAATCAACGATACATTGCCGGCGGCCCATCTGAACGCTAGGTCGTATCAGGTGTGAGTATGATATCTAAGAGCGGTGCTTTTTAGGAGCAGTATTATGGAAATTTTAATTTTTGCTATCGTTGCTGGCATAGTTGCTTTGGCCTTTGCAGGCTTGCGTGTTTTTGCGGTTCTTCGAGAAGATGAAGGTGACGAGACTATGCGAGGTATAGCTCGTTCTATTCAGATTGGAGCTGCAGCATTTCTCAAGCGTGAATACATAGTGCTTTCAGGCTTTGTTGCAGTTGTGTTTGTCATAATTTTGCTCTTTATAGATTTGGATATTTTAGATAAGAATCCATTACGTGGTTTTGATAATAATGCCCCTGCAACGGCAATTTCTTATTTGATCGGGGCTATTCTTTCGGCTGTTGCTGGTTATCTTGGTATGACAGTTGCTGTTCGTGCCAATGTTCGAACTGCAGCGAAAGCACGAGATGGTTTAAATGGTGCCCTTAGGGTTGCTTTTAACTCAGGAACAGTTATGGGTATGACTGTCGTAGGGCTAGGTATTTTAGGTTTGGCGGTACTTTATCTTATTTGGAAAGATCCAATTCCTTTGGCTGGTTTTGCATTTGGTGCCTCCTCCATAGCACTTTTTGCTCGTGTCGGTGGTGGTATTTACACGAAAGCTGCTGATGTAGGGGCAGACTTGGTTGGTAAGGTAGAAGCTGGGATACCTGAGGATGATCCGCGTAATCCGGCGACTATTGCTGACAATGTTGGGGATAATGTTGGAGATGTTGCTGGTATGGGGGCTGATTTATTTGAGTCTTATGTGGGATCCGTCGTTGCTACGATGTCTCTTGCTGCGATAGCAATTGTTGGTGCGACTGGCATTGGTGCGGGTTTTGGTGCATCTGACATTTTTCAAAATGGAGCAGACAGTTTTAAAGGAGCTGCTGTTGTTTTGCCACTGCTTGTAGCTTCTATAGGAATTGTCTCTGCAATTGTAGCGTCCTTTTTTGTTCGCACAGGTGAGGAATCGAGTCAGGGTCGTTTGCTTTGGGCACTTCGTGCAGGAGTTTATGGAGCTTCTCTCTTAGTACTGATCGGTGCTGCAATTGCTATTGCGGTGATTGGATTAAAGTGGGATTTATTCTGGGCAATTCTAATAGGTCTTATAGCTGGGCAGTTAATCGGTACAGTGACAGAAGGTTTCACATCTACGGAAGGTTTTGCGATTGGACGTTTCCGCTATAGTCCAACGGTTAATTTATCGAAACAGGCTGAGACTGGGGCAGGGCCAGTGTTAATAGGTGGTCTAAGTTTAGGTATGTTGTCCACAGCTATCCCGCTTGTCACTATTGTTGTTGCCATTGCTCTTGCCAATGAAGTTGCTGGTTTCTATGGTATTGCGCTCGCAGCTGTTGGTATGCTCGCTCCTTTAGGAGTGACCTTAGCGACTGATGCCTATGGGCCTGTCGCAGACAATGCCGGGGGAATTGCTGAACAAGCAGCTTTACCACCTGAGGTGCGAACTCGTACTGATGCATTAGATCAGCTGGGGAATACTACTGCTGCTACAGGAAAAGGTTTTGCGATTGGTTCGGCAGCTCTTACAGCGCTCGCCCTTTTAGCAACTTATGCCTTTGTTACGAATATTACTACTCTCGATTTGTTGAATTGGGAAGTTATGATTGGCGTATTAATTGGTGCATTGATGCCGTTTGTATTTGCTGCTCTTTCAATGGGTGCTGTTGGACGGGCTGCGCAAGCAATGGTGGAAGAAGTACGTCGTCAGTTTAGGGAAAAACCTGGGATTATGGATGGCACCGAAGAACCAGATCATGAACGAGCTGTGAGTATTTCAACAGATGGTGCACTGCGAGAAATGATTGTTCCTGGTCTTCTTGCAGTTGTTGTACCCATTGTAGTTGGGGCAGCCATTAGTGCGGAGAGTCTTGGGGGGCTGCTCGTTGGCTCCATTGCTGCTGGTGCGATGTTAGCAATTATGATGGCAAATGCTGGTGGTGCATGGGATAACGCAAAGAAATATGTTGAAGAAGGACATTTTGGAGGTAAAGGATCTGAAGCTCATAAGGCCGCAGTTGTTGGTGACACAGTTGGTGATCCGTTCAAGGATACTTCTGGTCCAAGTTTAAACATTCTTTTAAAATTAATGGCGATTGTTGCTGTTGTCTTTGGGCCGCTCTTTGTCTAACTTTGGGGTTTGACAAAATAAATTTCGCTTGATATCTTCATACTGCTCCTTTTGGAGTTGCGCTTGGTGCTTTATGTACCACCTGCAGAATGTGTGTAAACACATCGGGGAACCCAATAATGGGGTGAATAGGGCAATATGCCCTTAGGGCAACCTTCCGCCCGAATCCGACAGCTAACCTCGTATGCAGACGGAAGGCCTGGTGAGCAGGAAGCTCGCTTAGAGGTCTCGTCCTCCTTTGAAAAATGGAGTTTTTTTATTATGCCTGCTTTGCAAGAAGCGCCACCTGCAAACTGCCCTAAGTGTAGCGGTGCAATCGTTATCGAAAGAGATTGGCACGGAACTTATGGGAGTTGCATTATGTGTGGTTATGTACATGAAGTTTTAACTCGGCCGCCAGTTGATTTGGCAGCTGAGGAAGCTGCTATGCCTGTCCGGCAGCGTCGTCGTCAGCCGTCTCATGGCAAGTTACGTCTATAAAGTTTTTTAATTTTTTAGAGAAGTTTGATTTTCCTTTTTTAAAAGGTGCTTATTTGCTGTAACAGTAGTAAGTACGCACCCTAATGCGAGTGGCCCCTAACCAAAGGGGCTTTCCGCCTAAGTAAGGAGTTTTCCGATGGCCTATGTGCGTATGTCAATTGCTGTTCCGAATGCAGGAAAGTCTTTAGAGGCTGTCCAACTAATGCATGAACTGAATAAGCAAATCGCGGCTACTAATGAGTGTGTCAATACTTTTGTGATAAAACCGCAAGATGAAGATGGGGAAGTGATACGAGTGGCTGTGTTTAGGGATTTCGATTCGTATGAGAATGAAAGGTATGTTGAGTCAATAGACTTGTTTTCTAATGAGATGAATCGTTGCTTCGTGAAGAATCGGGAAGAAAAGGCATTTTCTTCCTAGTCATGGTGTTTTAACAGTCTTGGTTAGCGGTTAAAGAACGTAGGGTGAGATTGATCAATCCAGCAAGAAGCTAATCTTCCTTGGAATGAAAATCCAATATCAAGTGGAAATTCTTGGAGGTATGGCCACTGCAGAGATATAACTCTTTCGCTAACAAAATTTGATGCTAGATGTAATTGTAGTAATTCGCGTTGTACATCAAAACCAATTTCACGACGTTCTATTTGATTAGTAGTTACTCTTTGTTTTTCAATTAGCCTATCAATTTTTTCATCACGTAAGGCAAAACTGTTTGCCGTACCGGTGCTGTGGTAATAGGGATATAGCCAATCATCTAATTCTGTCCATCCGTTATCAAATGTAACGAACCAAGGGGCTTCACCAGAAAATAATCTTTGATATAAGTCTTGTTCTGTTACTGCAGAAACTTTAACTGGTATGCCTAGGCTTTCATCTAATTGGGTTTGAATCATAGTGCCTAAGCTGAAGTCTTTTTCTAGTTTTTCAGTAATCAGTAATTCCAATGGCCCTAGGGAACCGATTGTTTGCTCAGTTTCATTTAAATATGAGTTTAGTAAGTTATTTGCTTCGTTAATGTCAGCTTGTCGGCCTCCAGTTCCAGGCCTGTGTCCTGCAATGTTTTGTAACTCTACTTGAGGAAGTGACCATCGCTCTACGGATGAACTTATCCAAGGGTTTAATGTAGCTGAGCCTGCGAACATTGATTGAGACATTTCCCAGCGGTTTAAGGCAATTGATATTGCTCCTCTTAGCCTCTTATCGTTGTACGGTTCTTTTGTTGAAAAAAATCTCATTCCATAAAATTGAGCTAAGCCTTGTGCTGTTTCATGTAATTCAGGAATGGCTTCTCTGAGTTGTTGAGCCTGACGTAACCCTAGAAGAGCCACGTCCAGAGTTTTGGTGCGGAAGCTGGCTTCTATGTCTGCTAGGCTGAGTGCTTGCCTTGTGATAACTCCATTCAAAAACGGTCCATTTTTTCCATGCCAGTGTGGTGCTTTTGATACACTTACGAAATCTCTTTCTTTCCACTCAACCCATTGAAAAGGCCCGGAACCAACTTGATTATTGCTTTTGAAATTATGATATCGAACTTCTGGTGCGACTATTAAGGAGGAGGTATCGGCAAAACGCTCGAGCATCCCCACATGCGCTTCTTTAAGGCGGATTTTTAACGTTTGCTCATCAGGAGTTTCAATTGTGTCGATCAAAGACCAATGTGATTGGCGGATATAGGATGCATCGCCATTGATCTGTCGCTCAATACTATGTTTTACGTCTTGTGCTCGAACAGGTCGTCCATTTACTGGTGTACGATCGTGCCACTTGGCCTCAGGGTTTATTTGAAAAATGAAAGTTTGTAGATCAGGTTGTTCGGGTAAAGTTTTGGCCAGATCTGTTGTAAGAATACCGGTGCCTTGATCGATGTAGTTTAGAAGCTTGCTATAGACCAAGGATTGCTGGTCGAGGATTTGTGTTGTTTTTGTGCGATGCGGGTCAAAAATCTCGTCACCAAAAATATTACCTGTCCGTCTGAGTGTTTCTCCAAACTTGGTGTATGTTTCTCCACCCTCATTTTTTTCATTAGTAGAAATTGTTTTTTTAGGCGTACTAGCCTTAGCTGGTATCTGAGTTGTCTTAGCTGCTGGTGTAGTACTAGTTGTATTTAGACATGCTATGGTCCCGATGCTGGCTGTGCTTAAACTGACCGCCGAAAGTTTTAAAAAAGATCTGCGAGACGTTTTTTTTGAATTGAAAATCTTCCATTTTGGACTTCTACTTTGCATACTATCTTTTGCACGCTCTTATTTCTTTTAAGGAGGTTATCATGGCCCAAAAGCTTACGGACATTCAAATTGAAGAAGGAATTGCTGAATTAACGGGTTGGTCTATTGAAGGAAATTCGATACAAAAGTCCTTTTCGTTAGAAGACCATATTGTGGCGATGGGTTTTGTCAATCGGATCGCTATGGTTGCTGAAGTAATGAATCATCACCCTGAGATACAAATGGTCTATAACAAGGTTGCAATAACCTTAAGTACTCACGATGCAGGTGGTGTTACCGAGCTTGATCTAGATTTGGCTCAAAAGATTGAAGCCTATTTCTAGCGAGCTAATTCAGTTACGTTTTGCCCTTTTTTTGCCTGTTGTATAAGTTGTATTTCTTGGTCTGTAAGGGCTTCGATTGATTTCTGCATCTCATCTTTGAGTGGGAAAATATGCACCGCATCCCAACCACAAACATCTTCGCAAAGGCGGCATCCAGTGCACTTCTTTTCGTCAACAGTACTCACGCCAAAGAAATCATCGACGCGTTCATTGTATTGAAGGCTCAGTGCATCGAATGGACAAATATTGATACAGAGTTCACACCCGGAACCAATGCATTTCTCTTCGATTACAGTTGCCTTGGGCCATTCTGCCTTTTTAAGTGCCTCACAGGCATCATTTACGGAATCTAGAATTGCTTCTGGTGGACATACTGTTCCGCAGGCACCACAGTCAATGCAAAGTGACGGATCTATGACATGCAATTCGTTGCGATCTCCGCTAATTGCATTAGTGGGACAGCGCTTTGTGCAAGCAGTACATCCTATGCAGGTCTCTATAATACTGTAGGCCATGGGAAGAATATTAGAGCCCACTTCAGTACGCGGCAACTTTATAATCACTTAAACTAGTTCTATGTCGAAGTCTTTACCTGATCTTTCTATTGGTTTGGATGGTCCGGAAGTACGTCCTATAGGTATTGGGACAAACGCATGGGGAGGAGTTCAGGCAGTAAATTCTGTACCTACTAACTCGATCGAAGTTGTGAAGAGTGCTTTAGAATCTGGCGTCCGTTTTTTTGATACTGCGGAAATTTACAATCGTGGGCGTTCTGAGCGTTTATTAGGAGAGGCAATTCGCTTTGTGTCCGATGATTTTCAGGAGGAACTAGACGTTGTGGTTGCGACAAAATTTGCCCCTTTGCCATATAGGGTGACTACAAGCTCTATTGTGAGGGCTTTGAACGGAAGTCGTGACCGAATTCGCCTCAATAAACCGATCGGACTGTATCAAATCCATTGGCCATATACCGTACTTTCGACGAAAACGTTGATGAAAACGTTGGCGTCTGCTAAGAGAGATGGTTCAATTTTGCAGATAGGTGTAAGCAATTACAGTGCCAAGCAGTTGCATCACGCTCACAAGATTCTTCAAGATGAGGGAATAAGACTTGCTTCGAATCAAGTTAATTACAGTCTTATCAATCGTGCGCCAGAAGAAAATGGAGTCTTAGAGACCTGTAGAGAACTTGGTCTCACACTCATTGCATACTTTCCTCTTGCTAGTGGTGCTTTAAGTGGAAAGTATCGTGATGGTAAGAAAGCCTCAGGATTACGAAGGCTTATGGCTCAGTTTAGGAATGCCAGCGAATTGGAGCCTTTGTTATCCATGTTAGATGAGCTCGGGAAACTTCATGAACGTACACCAGCTCAAGTAGCACTTAATTGGCTTGCTCGACAAGAAAATGTACTACCTATTCCAGGTGCTCGATATGGAGAGCAGGCACGTGAAAATTGTGAAGCCGTCTCGTTTTATTTAACGAATAACGAGGCTGATTCCTTGAGTCATTTAAGTCGTTCAATTGGAAGCATGGGCGGGATCATTTAAGTTAACCTGCTTGTTCATATTGGGTAAAAGTCTTTAGGCGCGTATACTCCCCTCCACAAACTATCGGAGGAACTTATGAATTTCATTAAAGGTTTATTGCGACCGTCACAAGTTGCTAGTGCTCATTGTGATGGGCCATGTGGTGTATATGATCCTGCATCTGCCCGTATAGCTGCAGAAGCTGTGTTATCGATGGCAAAAAAACTCGTTGCACTTGAGGGTAACGATCTTGCAACAGAGAACACTCGTAGTCGCTATATAGCAATTAAGGAAGAACAAGCTCAAGTAGCTAAGACGGAGCTCTTGATATTATGGACGGATTATTTCAAGCCTCCTCATTTAGAAGCTAATCCGGAAATACATAATATTTTCTGGAATGCGGCAAAGCTGTGTTCACAAAATAAGGTTGACGTTAGCGTTGATGCTGCCCAAGCCTTAGTAGATACGTGTGAGCAAGTTCACAATATTTTCTGGGCTTCTAAAAGTCGTGATGATGTAAGTTTTTACACTGCTGGCTAAAGAAGTAGTGTCTTGTTTAGAAAGAGGGCTGTGTGGTGTTACCGTGCAGCTTTCTTTATGACCTTTTTTAGGAAGCTCTTAAGGTTTAATTGTCTAAGTCGGTATGTGGTTTCAGGAAATAGTATGTTTCCTGTTTTGTGTCCTGCTGATTTCATTGTCGTGGATAATTGTTTCTACAAAAATCGGTTACCTACAGTAGGTGAGGTTGTTTTGGCCTTGGACCCGCGGAATCCCGATGTAGTTATTGTGAAACGTGTTTCAGCAGTGCACTTAGATGGAACTCTTGAGCTTTTGGGTGACAATATGGATGAAAGTACAGATAGCCGGTTGTTTGGCCCAATTGCACAGACTTTGATATTAGGGCGTGTACGTATTTGTTATTGGCCATTATCACGTTTTGGATACGTTAGGTAATTGTGTCAAATAATTGTTTGATAACTATTTGATCAGTTGGATAGCAAAGTTCAGGGGCTTGTGAGAGAGGGAACCATTGAAGTTCTGCTAATTCACCATCTAGTGCAGTCGCTTTTCCCTGGATATTTTCTCCTCTAAACCAAATACCAACCGAAAGATGCTCAGGATCATGAAAGTTTGAATGGACGGCAACTACCTCTCCTGCTGTAGCCCTAAGACCAGTTTCCTCTCTTAATTCACGCTCTGCAGCTTCTCTAATTTCCTCTCCCCATTCAACTTTTCCGCAAGGGATACACCATAAATTTTTGCCCCAGCCATGTGCACGTTTACCTAGCAATATCTGATCTTTTTGATTCATCACTATTATTGCGACACCGACGACGGGGAATTTTCTTTTAGACATTTGTTATAAGTTCTCTTGAATTTATACAGACCTGGAGAATTATAAGTTGATTTGTTAAAACTATTTCATTTAGGTTTTTATTTTCAGCTACTGCGTAAGTTTTCTTTAATTTGTACCATTTCGAGTGCTGCGTTGGCCGCTTCTGATCCAGAATTTCCTGATGTGCCGCCGGATCGGGCCAAGGCTTGTTCGGTAGTTTTACATGTTAGGACGCCAAAAATAACAGGTATTTGTGTGTCTAGAGCAACCTGTTGAATACCAGCTGCAGCTTGTTCTGAGACATGCTGATAGTGATCAGTTTCCCCAAGTATGACTGCTCCTAAACAAATCACAGCATCGAACTGATTCGAAGCCGTTGCCCAACGTGCAGCGGTTGGTATTTCAAATGAACCCGGGACCCAAGTGGTAGTGATGTTTTCTTCAGGCACTCCTTTTTCTATTAAGCATTGTTTTGCCCCGTCCAAAAGCTTTTGTGTAACGAAATTGTTCCATCGAGCGACAACGATTGCGAATTGGAGGTTTTTCGTTTCCTTAGTCATCACTATCACCTGTGTCTTGAGGGACTTCCGATTGTTCGAGTAAGTGTCCCATTCTTTGGCGTTTGGTACTCAAGTATCCGATATTGAATTTATTGGGTGGAACTTCTAGTGGAACGCGCTCAACCACATCTATACCATAGCTATTTAATCCACTTACTTTAATTGGATTATTTGTCAGTAGTCGTACTTTGCTGATTCCTAGATCAAGTAATATCTGCATTGCAATCCCATAATCTCGGCTGTCTTCAGGGAAGCCTAGGGCAAGATTTGCCTCTACTGTGTCTAAGCCTTCATCTTGCAATTGGTAAGCTTTAAGTTTGTTGTGTAAGCCTATTCCTCGACCCTCTTGTCGCAGATATAATAAAACGCCTCCTTCTTCAGCGATTTTTTCCATAGAAAGGTTTTTTTGTTCCCCGCAATCACAGCGCATAGATCCAAAAACATCACCCGTAAGACATTGATCGTGAACACGTACGAGGGTCGGTTTATCATTTTGGTGATCTGCAGGTAAGTTAACGATAGCTACATGTTCTTCGGAGCTCTGATTTGCTTGGTAGGCTACGATTTGCATTTCCCCATATGGAGTTGGCAGTTGAGTTTCTGCAATTTTTTGAACTGTTCGTTCTGTTTTCAGTCTATGTTTGATTAATGTTTCAATGGTTAAAATTTTTAAGTCGTGTCTTCGAGCGAACTTTTGGAGCTCTGGCATTCGTGCCATTTCGCCATCACCTTTCATAATTTCACAGATCACAGAAGCCTTTTCTAATCCAGCTAGCTGACAAAGATCAACACTTGCTTCAGTCTGTCCGGCACGTACTAAAACCCCACCTTCTCTCGCTCTCAACGGAAACATGTGTCCAGGCTTCACTAAATCTTCGGGTACTGTGTTCGGGTCTAGGAGTACTTCAACTGTTCTTGCTCGATCAGCAGCACTGATACCAGTTGAAACCCCGGTTCGTGCTTCGACAGAAACAGTGAATGGAGTTTCGAATTGGGAAGTATTATCTCCAGGATTAACCATCATCGGAATTTGGAGCTGCTTAACACGTTCATCTGCTAAAGCGATACAAATTAGTCCTCTGCCGTAGCGTGCCATGAAGTTAATTGTTTCGGAAGTGACAAATTCTGCAGCTATTGCCAAATCGCCTTCGTTCTCACGGTCTTCGTCGTCAGTGATGATAACGAACTTGCCTTTTTTAAATTCTTCTATTGCTTCGTCTACAGTTGTAATTAGTGAATTAGCACTGGTTAAATCTTGGTCGCTCATACATCTAGTCCTGTTTCTGATTCCCGTACAAACTGTTCCACATATCGACCAATAATATCAGTTTCTAAATTGACCCTCGTCCCAGTTTTTTGTTTTGCAAGTGTTGTTTTGTTTTGAGTGTATTGCACTAATGAAACGCTAAAACTTCCGGAATCTTTCGCGATTACAGTAAGACTTATTCCATCGATACAGACAGGGCCTTTAACGAGTATGTATTTAAGTAATGATTTTTCAGCACTTATTTTTACTATTAATGCGTCTTTTTCAGGTTTGATTGAGTCTATTTTGCCGACCCCCTCTGTTACACCTCTGACCAGATGTCCGCTGAGCCGACTATTTGGTTGGACGCTACGTTCTAAATTCACTATGTCTTTGGCTTGCAGTTCACCTAGGGCAGAACGACGATATGTCTCAGGCATTATGTTGGCGGTGAAAGCATTGTTTTCAATAGTGGTGATAGTTAAATCTACCCCGTTAATAGCTATCGAATCACCTAGGCTTGAATCCTCAAGTATTTTTGGTGCGCTAATACGCAGAACACCTTCGGTGTTTTCAATCACTTTACCTAGTTCTTCAATTATTCCGGTAAACATCCCCTAATACCTTGCGAAAGGGGTGGTGATGATGATGTTACATCAAATACAAGGTTGCCCTTGCTATCTCTACCTTCCGGACTATAACCGTCGGCCTCGGAATTCCACCGAGTCAGTCTACTTGCATAGAGTCGCGGGCTTTAACCGCCGGTGAGGAGTTCCACCTCGCCCCGAGAACGCTCTTACATCCTTAGCCTACATTGTTTACCTGTCAACCCGATTAGACTCAGTTGCTCTTTCCCAGAGAGTTGTTAAAACATCGTAGGTTGTATATGCATCACCAAGTGCACTATGTTCAGGCATACGACCGATATTCAGACGGTCGGCTACATGCCCCAGGTTATAACGATCGATTTCTGGTCGGGTTACCATTTTCCGGGCTATATCTTGTACATCGATTGCAAATTCAGAGAACGGCCATTTTTTATTTAATCGTCTATACGTCTCTGTTAAAAATAGTAAATCCTGTTTAATACCCCACCCAGTGATGATTGCATCTTTTCCTATTCGTGAAATTTTTTCAAATGCTTCCTCTAATGAAATTGAATCGCTCCATTTTTTTGATGTATATGCCACAGTTGCGAGTGCTTCCAAGTTCCCTGTGCCAATATGTAGTGGACGGACTTTACTACCCCAAGAAGATACTTCTGGGAATCCTGTTTCTAATTTCACGAGAATGCCACCAACATCTAGAACTTCATGTTCTCTTGGATTTGGTCCACTCATCTCCAGATCAATCACAAGTAATTTTGCAGATAAATTTTGTATTTCTGATATCTTTTGGTTTTCGAAATTGCCGCCTGTGCTGATTCTTTTAAAACCGGGTTCTAAGAAGATTGACATTTCGTACATTGTTTCTTTTACTTTCCGCGATCTATTTGACCGGTCATAATCAACAAGAATGAATAAAAACCAATATTACTTTGCATATGGTTCAAATATGGATCCTACGCAAATGGAGCACCGTTGTCCCACTGCAATACCAATAGGTTTAGGAGTGCTTTCGGGCTTTCGGCTAGCTTTTGATTACTGGAGCAAACGACGAAAGTGTTATGTGGCAGATATTGTTTCTGAAACAGTGAAAACAAGCAGCGTATGGGGTGTGCTTTGGCTTGTTACAAATTCCGATTTACTTGCTCTTGATGGTTATGAAGGAGTTAGTACTGGTAGTTACAGTCGTATTAGAGTAAAACCATCGATTTTTGGAATATCTGTTGAGGCTTATGCTTATCAAGTGAAGAACCCTGAGGGTGAAGGAGTGCCTTCAACAGAATATCTTGAGCATTTATTAGAAGGCGCACATGTTTTTACTCTCCCAGCTTATTATCAAGCTCAACTTAAAGGAGTAATAAAAGAAAATTTTGCGTCCGAGGTTACAATCAATAATGAGGATAGAAGTTAATGGAAAAACCGGATAACTTTCCCGTGGATGATAAAACCATCCGTAGATATAAACGCAATCTTAGGGAAGAGGTTGATGGAATAGCCCTGTATCAGATGTTGGCTCGTGCGACAGAAGATCCTGCGTTGCAAAAGCTTTTTAAAAGTTTGGAGGAAAATGAATCTAAGCATGTAGATTTGTGGGTGCGGAAGCTAAAAGAGGCAGGTCAAGAGATACCAGATTATGGTCCCTCGATTCGTTCTCGAATTCTTGGCTTTGTTGCTGGGAGGTTCGGCGTTGCTTCCGTAGCAGCAATGGTTGCAAAGTTTGAAAATGATGCATTTACAATGTATGACGATCAACCTGATGCAATTGCTGAGGGGCTTTCGGAAGATGAACGTTCTCATGCGCGCCTTTTTCAGCAGTTAGCCTCTTCTGAAGGAGTAAATGTTTCTAACATTGCTGCCCTCGAGGGGCGTCACCGTAGTTTTTCCGGTAATGCAATACGAGCTTCTGTGTTGGGTGCCAATGATGGGTTGGTTTCAAATCTTAGTTTGATCATGGGTGTTGCAGGGGCAAGTACAAATAATGCAGTAGTTGCTATTGCAGGTTTGGCTGGTCTTTTAGCTGGTTCCATTAGCATGGCATTGGGGGAGTGGATTAGCGTAAGGAGCAGCCGTGAGGCTTATGAGCGACAAATTTCAATCGAAGCTGACGAACTTCGTGAGTTTCCGGAAGAAGAGCGAGAAGAATTAACATTGATATATCAGTCGAAGGGTTTGTCTAGAGGGGAGGCTGAGGTTGCTGCAGATCGTGTACTCGCTGATCCTGATCTTGCACTGGATACTCTTGTACGCGAAGAGTTGAAAGTTAGCTCAGAAGATTTAGGAAGTCCGTTCGTTGCGGCTTTTAGCTCGTTCGTCCTTTTTGCTCTAGGGGCAGTTTTACCTGTTATACCGTGGCTTATTACTAGTGGTTCTTTGGCATTGGTGAGTAGTATTGTGTTGGGCGCTTTCGGGTTATTTATTTTGGGAGCATCGGTAACCTTATGGACGGGTTTAAATGCTCTCTACTCTGGTTTAAGGATGTTGGTATTTGGTTTAGCTGCATCTGGAGTAACGTATGCCATAGGGTTTGCTTTAGGTACTTGGTTGGATATTGGATAAATAATCAGATTCCTTGACTGTCACTAACCCACTTGGGATACTCGTTATTCCTGGTGGCTAGAGCGAGGCGGAACCACCCGTTCCCATCCCGAACACGGAAGTGAAACGTCTCAGCGCTGACGATACTGCTTGGGTAACTAAGTGGGAAAATAGGCCGTTGCCAGGTTTTTTAATTTAAGGAGTATCCAGAGAATTACTGTTCGTGCAGAATAGTTTTTGATCAATCAAGACTTTTCCGGTGCGCACCATTCATTGCGCTGTTACAATGTCTGCACAGCTTATATTTGTGTTGCGTTTGAAATATGACAGGTGGATTTTTGAACGTAATACGCTTGAAAGCTGATCAGTAAAGAAGCCAGAAAAAACATGTCTACCACACCAGATTCGTCCACACCCTCACAAACAACCGAAAATGAAATGAATATGGAGGAGCTTCTCAATTCAGAAGCTTCAAAGTCCAGTCAATTGCGCAGGGGAGAGATTATTGAGGGTGTTGTTTTAGGTAAGTCCTCAGATGGCTTGATAGTCGATGTAGGTACGAAAATGGAGGCCGTTGTGCCCCAAGGAGAAATGCTGTCCTTGGGTGTGGGTGAAGAAAACACACTAAAGTCAGGTGACAAAATTACAGTTATGGTCCTTCAGCCTTTTTCCTCGGAAGGGCATGGTATTGTTTCGTTGGATCGTGCGCGTGGAGAAGAGGGGTGGCAGTCTTTGGCTCAACGACTTGAAAGTGGCGAATCTTTCATGGCACAAGTTGTGGGTCACAATAAGGGTGGCTTGTTAGCAAATGTAGAAGGGGTAAATGCTTTTATCCCACTTTCGCAAGTTGAAAGTGTGAGACGGGATGCTGAGGACTCAGCCGCGCAACTTGCGGATTTTGTAGGTAAGGAATTGAGAACAAAGGTTATTGAAATTAACCGCAGGAAAAACCGGGCTATTTTATCCGAGCGTGCTGCAATGAGTGAGTGGAGGCAAGAACAGAAAGATCGAATTTTGAGTGTTTTGGAAGAAGGACAAGTGCGGGACGGTACGGTTTCCTCGATTGCTGATTTTGGTGTTTTTGTTGATATTGGTGGTGCTGATGGATTAGCTCATGTTACTGAATTGTCTTGGGAGCGAAACAAGAAACCTAAGGAGCTTTTTAAAGTTGGTGATTCAGTTAAGGCATTTATTCTGAAGATTGAGCCGGAAACAAAGAAGATTTCACTTTCCTTGAAGAGAGCCAGTACTGGAGCTTGGGATGAGGTAGTTGAACGGATGGTTATTGGGCAGATACTTATTGGTCGCGTTACAAAACTCATGAAATTTGGGGCTTTTATTCATTTGGAAGGTCCAGTAGAGGGATTGGTACATATTTCTGAGGTAACAAATCGTCGTATACAGCACCCTCAAGATGTTTTGAAAGAAAATGATGTGGTGCCAGTAAAACTTGTCCGTATAGATAAAGAGAGGCACCGATTAGGTTTGTCTGTTCGACAAGCACGTAATGATGCTGAAGCTATGGGGTTTGGATTTGACCGGAATGGTGCAGTGATAGATTGGCCTGATGATGTGCGAGCAGAATTTGATTTGCCAAAGCGGGACGCAAGTAAAATTAGTGGTGAACTACAAACAGCCACAGAGAGTGCTATCCAAGAAGCAGTTTCACGTGATCCGGAGCCCGTTTCTGCTTTTGCCCAAGCATTTGCAGATGCACTTGAACAAGCTGATGGAGACGATGATGATCCTGGTGAAGGTAATGATGAATCCTTAGATACATCTGTTTTGCAAGAGGAATTGGTGGGAGAATCTAACGATAGCATAGAGGGTGAAGTGTCTGTAGAAGTATCGGATACTGAGTCTGAAGTTATCCAAGAAGAAGTCGTTGAAGAAAAGGTAGTACCTGTAGATCAAGAAGCGGACAAAGGAGAAGATTCTGATGCCGGAGCGTGATCGATTTGACAAGTTTACTGAGCGAGCAAGACGAGTTTTAACGCTGGCTCAGGAAGAGGCTCATCGCTTTAATCATAATTACATCGGAACGGAGCATATTCTTTTGGGTCTTGTCCGTGAAGGTGAAGGAGTAGCGGCGAAGGTTTTAGGTAATCTTGGGGTTGAGCTTAATAAGGTGCGATCTGCTGTAGAATTCATTATTGGGCGTGGTGATAGAACAGTACTTGGTGAAATTGGTCTTACTCCAAGAGCTAAAAAGGTTATAGAGCTTGCAGTTGATGAAGCTCGAAGGCTAAACCATTCATATATTGGTACGGAGCATCTTCTTTTGGGTCTTGTCCGAGAGGGTGAAGGGATTGCAGCAGGGGTTTTGGAGAGTTTAGGCGTAAATATTGAAAGAGTTCGCGCTGAAACGACAAGAATCCTTAATCAATCTTCACCACAGCAGCAAGCGGGTACAGCTGCTTCGACAGGGGCCCGAAAAGCTAGTAGGACCCCGACTGCAGATCAGCTTGGTGTTGAGTTAACCGAAGCGGCCCGGTCAGGCCAGTTGGATCCGATAGTAGGACGCACTACTGAGTTGGAACGGGTAGTACAGATTTTATCTCGTAGAACGAAAAATAATCCTGTTTTGATAGGTGAACCCGGTGTTGGTAAAACAGCTATAGCTGAGTTACTTGCCCAACGAATAGTGAGTGGTGATGTACCGGAGACTTTAACGGGTAAACGTCTGCTTACCTTGGATATAGGTTCTCTAGTAGCAGGAACAAAGTATCGGGGTGAATTTGAAGAACGATTAAAGAAGGTTTTAGAAGAATTAAAGGCGGCAGGTGATTGTATTCTTTTTGTGGATGAGTTGCATATGCTTGTTGGTGCGGGTGCAGCCGAAGGCGCTGTGGATGCAGCTAACATACTTAAGCCGACTCTTGCCCGTGGTGAATTACAGTGCATAGGTGCGACCACACTTGATGAGTATCGTAAACATATTGAAAAAGATGCTGCTCTAGAACGGAGGTTCCAGCCTATTGTTGTAGAGGAACCTACTTCTGAAGAGACTATAGAGATTTTAAAAGGTATACGTGGTCGTTATGAGGAACATCATAATTTACATATTAGTGATCAAGCCCTTAGTGCGGCAGCACATTTGTCGAGTCGCTATGTAAGTGATCGTTTTTTGCCAGATAAGGCCATTGATCTTATCGATGAAGCTTCGAGTCGTGTCCGTATTAGGAGAGCTGCTACTCCACCTTCTACGGAAGATGCTATGAAGGGTATTGAGAGAATTCAACGTGAGAAGGTAGCTGCAACTGAGGCTGAGCAGTTTGAGTATGCAGAGGAATTAGGCAACCGAGAAGTGCGTTTGCGCGAAAAGATACTTGAGATGGGTGATTGGGATCAAGAAGGTACTGGCGTTGCCACACCAACAGTCAGCGAAGGGGATATTTCAGAAGTTGTTGCAATGTGGACAGGTATTCCAGTTGCGCGAGTAGCTAGTGAAGAAAGTGCTCGGTTGATTCGTATGGAAGAAGCTATCAAGGAACGTGTAGTGGGGCAAGATGAAGCAGTTGAGTCGATTGCACGTGCTGTTAGGCGTGCGCGTGCAGGTCTCAAGGATCCGCGTCGGCCAATTGGCGTATTTTTGTTTTTGGGTCCAACTGGTGTGGGGAAAACTCATTTAGCCCGAGCTTTGGCTGAATTTATGTTTGATTCGCAGGACAACATGATAAAGCTTGATATGAGTGAGTTTGGTGAAAAACACACAGTAGCTCGCTTGATTGGTTCACCACCAGGATATGTAGGCTATGACGATGGTGGTCAATTAACTGATACGGTTCGCCGTAAGTCCTACTGTCTCATTTTGCTTGATGAAATTGAAAAGGCCCATCCTGAAGTATTTAACTTGCTTCTGCAAATTTTTGATGAAGGAAATCTTGCTGATGCAAAAGGTCGGAAAGTTGATTTCCGTAATACCATCGTGATTATGACTTCTAATGTTGGTTCAGACCTTATTAAGAGAGACTCAAATTTGGGATTCTCTGTTACGAGTGATGAGGTGCAGAGCCATGAAGATGCTTACCAGCGAATGAAGGATAAAGTTTTAAATGAGCTAAAAAATGTCTTCAGACCTGAATTTATAAATCGTATTGATAACACTGTAGTGTTCCATGCCCTGACAAAAGAACATATTCGCAAGATCGTTGACCTTGAACTGAGACAAACGGAACGTCGTCTTAGTATGCAGGGAATTGCCTTGGAGATAACTGAGAGTGCGAAAGATTGGCTCGGTGAAAAAGGTTATGACCAGGTATTTGGGGCAAGACCATTACGGCGTGTGATTCAGGAAAATATTGAAGATCAACTCAGTGAGATGTTACTGGCTAGTCGTTTTGTTGCTGGTGACAGAATTGTAATTACCGCTAATTCTGAAGATGGTCTTTCAATTGAATCTGCTGAGCCTGCTGAAGAATCAACTCCTTCGGTAGCTGGATAGGGTGTAGTAAGCCTTTAGTCTTTGTGTTAGATTGGTGGAAAGTTGACGCTTTTAAGCAGTTACTTTATCCTTACCTTGGTGTACCTTGCCTCACGCTGTTTTTCTGTATCTTTGAAAAAACGAATAATATTTTAAGGAGTCGCGGAGCATGACTTCGACGAATGTCGCTCCGGATTCAGCTTCTGCTGTGTCCGATGCAAATATCCCCCCATCAAATTTATACGGGAAGATCCCCGAAATTCTTGAGGTCCCTAACCTCATTGAGTTACAAATAAAAAGTTTTAACTGGTTTTTAGAAACTGGCTTAAGGGAACTACTTGATGAAATCTCACCAATAAAAGATTTTAATGAGCAGAAAATGGATCTTCGTTTCTGTGATTATATTTTAGAAACACCTAAACATGACGAAGACGAATGTCGTGATAAAGATTTAACTTTTGCTGCCCCGTTGAAGATTAATGTTGAGCTTGAAATCAAGGAAACTGGAGAAATTAAGGAACAACAACTTTTTTTCGGTGACTTCCCTCTGATGACTGGGCGAGGCACCTTTATTGTAAATGGAGCAGAACGTGTTGTTGTTTCACAGTTGGTTAGGTCACCTGGTGTTTATTACACCGCTGACCCAGATCCACAAACCGGAAAAATTCTAGGAGCTGCTAAGTTAATTCCTAGCCGTGGAGCGTGGCTGGAATTTGAGACATCTAATCGTAATATTATCTCAGTCAAAGTTGATCGCAAGCGTAAAATACCTGCGAGTATTTTAATTAGAACAATAGATGTCCCCGGAATATTACCTGGGGACTATGAAAATCCGACTTTTGCTAAGTACTTTGAATTGCTGGAAGCAGAAGGTGCAGGGAATGGCAAGCGAAGTACGGGTTTAAATAGGGCAAGTCGGGAGATTGAAGAGCATTTGGGAACAACTGATAGACTTCTGGCTATTTTTAAAGATGTTGATGTAGAAGGTGAAGAAGCATTTTTACGAAGCACCATTGAGGTCGGTAAGGATAGTACCGAGAATAAGAGGGAGGCGTTAATTGAGTTTTATCGGCGCATAAGACCTGGTGAGCCACCTACGCTTGAGAATGCTCGGAAGCTTGTTGATGATCAATTATTCTTTAATCCGAGGCGTTATGACTTGGGTAAAGTTGGCCGTTATCAGTTCCATAATCGAATAAGGAATGATGCGGTAGATTATGAAGAGGCGCTGGAGAATCGGTGCTTACGACCCGTAGATCTGATTAACCTTGTCGCTGAGCTTATAAATGTTAATGCTGGAAGGACAGGTACAGACGATATAGATCATTTGGGAAATCGGCGGATTCGTGCAGTAGGTGAACTTGTACAGCAACAATTCCGAGTGGGTTTACTAAGAATGGAACGAGTTGTTCGCGAACGTATGACTATTACAGATCCAGCTGAAGCAACGCCGAGTGCATTAATTAACACACGGCCAGTTGTCGCTACAACAAAAGAATTTTTTGGTGGTAGTCAACTTTCGCAGTTTATGGATCAAACTAACCCTTTAGCAGAACTCACGCATAAACGCCGATTGAGTGCACTTGGTCCTGGTGGGCTTTCACGTGATCGAGCTGGATTTGATGTTCGTGATGTACACCATTCGCACTACGGCCGTATTTGTCCTATTGAAACTCCTGAAGGTCCGAACATAGGACTTATAGGTTCCTTGGCGACCTATGGTCGGCTTAATGATTATGGCTTTATTGAGACACCTTATCGCCGTGTTTTACGTGAGTTTTCTCCGGAAGATTCTGGAATTCGAGGCAATTATATACGCGGGAAGATAAAAGATGAAAAAGGAAAAGTGGTTGCAGAGGATGGCGAGAAGATTACTGCTGCGCTTCAGAAAAAGTTAAAAAGTCTAGGAGGGTCCGTTCCAGTTCGTCCTCGTGCTAGCGATGAGGTTGTGTATCTGGACGCTAAGAAAGAGGATGATTTTACAATAGGTCAAGCAAATGCATTGCTTGATGATGATGGATTTTTCCTTGAAGAACGTGTTGAAGTACGGGATAACGCAGACTTTAAAATGGTTCCACCAGTTGAGATAGATTATTTGGATATTTCGCCAAAACAGATGGTTTCGGTTGCTTCCGCCTTAATTCCTTTTCTTGAACATGATGATGCCAATAGGGCTTTGATGGGGGCAAACATGCAACGTCAAGCTGTTCCGTTGGTTCGTCCGGAGGCGCCTTTGGTTGGTACAGGAATGGAAGCTAGGACTGCAGTCGATAGTGGTCATGTTCGGGTGGCTAAAGGGGACGGCGAAGTTATAGATGCCAATGGTTCAGCTATTACTCTAAAGTACGATGATCAGGAGCTTGGCTCAGAGGTAGTACATTTAGATAAATTTAAAAGATCTAATCAAGGAACCTGTATAAATCAAAGGCCAATAGTTTTACGTGGTGAGCGTGTATCTGCTGGCCAGGCCCTAGTGGATTCTTCAAGTACTGATGGTGGTGAGCTTGCATTAGGACAAAACGTTTTGTGTGCTTTTATGTCATGGGAAGGTTACAACTTCGAAGATGCGATAATCATTAGTCAAAATCTTGTGCGGGAAGATAAGTTTACATCTATCCATATCGAAAAGCATGAAGTAGAGGCACGGGACACTAAGTTAGGTGAGGAGGAGATTACACGGGATATACCTAATGTAGGCGAAGAGGGTTTGGCGGACTTAGATGAGGACGGAATTGTTCGAATCGGTGCAGAGGTGAGGGAAGGAGATCTTCTAGTTGGGAAGATTACTCCCAAGGGTGAGACCGAACTTAGTGCTGAAGAGAAATTATTACGTGCGATCTTTGGAGAAAAGGCCCGTGAAGTAAAAGATTCAAGCTTGCGTTTACCTCATGGTGAACGCGGCAAAGTTATTGGTGTCAGTGTTCTAACTCGTGAAGATACTGAGGGTCTTGCCGCTCAGGTAAACAAGCTTGTAAGAGTTAGTACCGCTCAGCGAAGAAAGATTGCTGAAGGTGATAAAATGGCTGGCCGTCATGGTAACAAGGGTGTGATTAGTCGTATTTTGCCGAGGGAAGATATGCCGTTTCTTCCTGACGGGACCCCTATTGATATTATTCTCAATCCTATTGGCGTTCCCAGTCGTATGAACATAGGTCAAGTCTTGGAAATGCATTTAGGTAAGGCTGCGGAGACTTTGGGTTTCCGTGCCACCACACCTGTTTTTGATGGAGCTGATGACGGGGATTTAGATGATGCCCTTGCACGAGCTTGGATTGCTTCTGAGTCAGGTGCAGTTTACTACGTCGATCCAAGATCTCATGGCTTTGACTTGGATCATGCATGTATTTGGGTAAAAGATAGTGGGTACGATCCAACTAGTTGTTTTGGTGATCCGGAAAAGGGTATACGTCCGGAAAAAGGTGCCGCTAAACGTGCTTGTCTTGAAATCTGGCTTGAACAGATAGGCCATGCTGTTGATAAAAAAGCTTCTATCGAATCACTTGAGGAAACAGTTCAAGAAGTCTACCGCGATACCGGTGCAACGCCTCCTCTTTTTGGTAAGACACATTTAAGAGATGGCCGGACGGGTGATTATTTTGATCAACCTGTAGCAGTTGGGCAGATGTATATGTTGAAGCTTATCCATTTGGTTGAAGATAAAATTCATGCGCGTAGCACAGGTCCTTATTCACTGATTACTCAACAGCCTTTGGGAGGAAAAGCACAGTTTGGGGGACAGCGGTTTGGTGAGATGGAAGTTTGGGCTTTGGAAGCGTATGGCGCAGCCCATATTTTGCAGGAATTACTAACTGTTAAATCTGACGATGTTGTAGGACGCGTGAAAACTTATGAGGCAATTGTTAAGGGTGAAGATGTGCTTGAGCCTGGTGTCCCAGAATCTTTCAAAGTTCTGGTAAAGGAATTGCAATCATTGGGTCTTTCTGTTGATGTTTCCAATGCTGAGGGGGCGATCTCCTTTGCTAGTGAAGCCGATAGTGAAGCACCTGGTCGTTTAGGTATTAACCTGACCGGCTTTGAAGAAGAGGATATTTTTGATGTTGGAAGTTAATGATTTTAATCAAGTTCGTTTGGGCTTAGCCAGTCCGCAACAAGTACGATCTTGGTCATACGGGGAAGTAACGAAACCGGAGACAATCAATTACAGGACTCTAAAGCCTGAAAAGGATGGCTTATTTTGTGAGAAAATATTCGGACCCAGTAAAGATTTCGAGTGTGTATGTGGGAAATATAAACGTGTTCGGTATCGTGGTATCGTTTGTGATAAATGTGGAGTTGAAGTAACTCGGGCAAAAGTGCGTCGTGAACGTATGGGGCATATTGAATTAGCTAGCCCAGTGAGCCATATTTGGTTTGTTAAAGGGACTCCCTCAAAGCTTAGTTTGCTGTTAGATATAACTCCTCGAAACCTTGAACGAGTACTATATTTTGCTCAACATATGGTTCTTGAGGTGGATTCTGCAGCTCGTCAAAGATACCTTGATCAACTTGAAGACTTACTTGATCGTGCCCTTGAAGAGCGACTTTCTGAAGTGCAGCCTCAGGTGGAATTGTATGAAACACGTTTAGAAAATGAAGGCTTAGAGTTAGAGTCCAAACTTGAAGAAAAAATCAATGCATTAGAATCTGAGCGACAAACATCTAGGGATTTAATAGAAAACGATGTCAAAGAAGCTCTTGATCTTGCTGAATCGAATCTAACCAAGTTGTCCCCACAGGAAATTTCCCTCTTTGATGAAGTAATTATTGCAGAAGGGGAAAAAATTACTAAAACTCTTCGGAACCGAGTGCGTAGTCGGGGGAAAAACCGTCTTTTAGATTTTGATAAAGAGACAAGGAAACTTGCAAAAATTGAAAAAGAAGTTGCAAAAACAGCTATTGAGGATGCTCGTGTAGCTATTGCAAGTACTTTGCATCCGTTACAGGAAAAGAAACAAGAGATTGTTAACTCTGTAAAGCAGGAGTTTTTAGAGCGCCGAAAGGATTTGGAAGAAATTGTTGATCCAGTGGAGGAAGATAAAATCTTACTTTTGACGGATGCGCGTAGTCGTGAATTACAAGAATCTTTCCCAGGCGTTTTTAAGTGTGGTATGGGTGCAGAGGCTGTAATTAATGTTCTTGAGCGTCTGAATCTTGCAACACTGAGGGCTAAGCTTAAAAACGAGATTCAAATTGCTGCGGGCCAACGTCGTAAAAAAGCTACAAAACGACTTGAAGTAGTAGAAGATCTTATTGAATCTGGTAATCGTCCTGAGTGGATGATTTTTCGTATTCTTCCCGTTTTACCGCCAGAACTTAGACCAATGGTACAGCTTGACGGAGGACGTTTTGCTACTAGTGATCTTAATGATTTGTATCGACGTGTTATTAACCGTAGCAATCGTTTAAAACGTCTGCTTGAACTTGGTGCGCCTGAAATTATTGTTCGTAATGAGAAGCGTATGCTGCAAGAAGCGGTTGATAGTCTGATAGATAATGGAAGGCGTGGTCGAGCGGTTGTTGGTAGTGGCAATCATAAACTCAAGAGCCTAAGTGATATGCTCAAAGGGAAACATGGAAGGTTTAGGCAAAATTTATTAGGTAAACGTGTTGATTATTCAGGACGTTCAGTAATTGTTGTAGGACCTGAGTTAAAGCTAGGCCAATGCGGCTTGCCTAAGCGTATGGCTTTGGAGTTGTTTAAACCTTTTGTTATGCATGCACTTGTGGCGAAGGGCTTGGCACACAACATTAAGAGTGCAAAGCGAATAGTAGAGCGTGCTCGCCCAGAGGTATGGGACGTACTTGATGAGGTTATTAAAGATCGGCCAGTTTTGTTAAATCGTGCTCCCACTTTGCATCGCTTGGGGATCCAGGCATTTCAGCCGGTTCTAATAGAGGGTTCTGCGGTTCAGTTACATCCATTGGTCTGTTCAGCTTTTAACGCTGACTTTGATGGTGATCAAATGGCTGTACATGTTCCTTTGAGTCGAGAAGCTGTCGCAGAAGCAAAGCAAATTATGCTTTCAACTAACAATTTGCTTTCTCCAGCAAGTGGGGACCCTACGGTGACACCAACCCTTGATATGGTGCTTGGGTGCTACTACATGACTGAGGCTGAAAAAAAGGATAAGCCTGAGCCGGAATCTGATTTTCCTGCAGTGGGGATATTTAGTTCCTTCGATGAAGCTCGACTTGCTTCCGATCTTGGGCAAATCAGGCTACGAGAAGTTATAAAAGTACGGACTAATTCTTTGGTGGCCGAAAGTATCTCTGGCGTTCCTGAGGAAATGCCTAAAGGTGAGACTTCTCAGATAATTGAGACCACTGTTGGGCGAATTATCTTCAATTCGGTTTTGCCTGACCAGTTACCGTTCCAGAATGTCACGATGGATCGTCCTGCTCTACGAGAGCTAGTTAGTCGCATATATAGAGAGATAGGAAACGAAGCTACTGCCGACGTGGTGGATAAAATCAAGGATTTGGGATTTCATTACGCAACTTTCTCTGGTATCACCATTGCGATCCATGAGATTAAGGTTCCTGATGAAAAGGCAGAACTTGTTAGGGAAGCTGAGGATATTGTTACTGAGTACGATAGTCAGTACCAAATGGGTCTTATTACTGATGATGAACGTTATCAGCATACAGTTGAAACATGGAGTGATATGACTCAAAAGATTGAAAAGGTCATCTCTGATTCTATGGCTGATTACGGCTCTATTAACTATATGGCTTCCTCTGGTACGAAGGGTAATATTACCCAAATCCGCCAAATGGCTGGTTTACGTGGTTTGATGACTGATCCAAGTGGGCGTGTGATTGAGCAACCCATACTTAAGTCGTTTAGAGAGGGTTTGACGGTTCTCGAATATTTTATTTCGACGCACGGTGCTCGAAAAGGTCTTGCAGATACTGCTTTACGAACTGCTGATTCTGGGTATCTTACAAGGCGTCTCATCGATGTGGCCCAGGATGTCATTGTTACGAAAGAAGATTGTGGAACTGCAATAGGATTGTGGATAGAGCGTAGTGAAGGGGATACTCCTGAGGAGTTCCGCGATCGATTGCTCGGACGTTTCGTTGCACAAACAATTGTAGATAGCGAGACAGGTGAAATAATTCTTGAGGAGCGCAATGAAATAGATGAACATAATTCAGAGCGAATTGTTGAGGCTTCTGTTGATGGTGTCTCAGTACTTTCTCCTATGTGCTGCGAAGCCGAGCGTGGGATTTGCCAAGTTTGTTATGGTAGGGATCTAGCACGGGGAAGTTTGGTAGAACTAAATACTGCCGTAGGAATTATTGCTGCTCAGTCCATTGGGGAACCAGGAACACAGTTAACTATGCGTACTTTCCACACCGGAGGTGTTGCGGGAACAACCGATATTACAAGTGGTTTGCCTAGAGTCGAGGAGCTTTTTGAAGCGAGATCGCCGCGTGGGGAGGCTATAATTTGTGAAATCGACGGTAACGTTGAAGTCATAGAAGAAGATGGATTACGACTTGTTCGTGTGGCTAGTGTTGAGACTATTAGCGAAACTTACGATATTCCAGAAGGTTCCGAGCTGTTAGTTAAGACCGGGGCGGAAATTTTGGGCGGAGACTTGATTGCGGCAGAAGAGGGGTCAGCGGATGAGGATGCTGGTAAGCTCGTTGGTTCGGTTGCCTCTCGTATTCATGGGCTCGTTAAGGTTCGTCGAGGTAAGAAAAAAGTTGACGTAGTTCACGAAGTCCGAGAAGAAAGAGAGTATATAATTCCGATCGCTTCACGTTTGCTTATTGAATCTGGGCAGTTTATTGAGGCAGGTACTCAAATTACTGAAGGCGCTAGGAATCCACAAACGATCCTTGGTATTCAGGGCCGAGATATGGTGCGTGCATATCTGGTGGATGAGGTCCAGAAAGTTTATCGAACACAGGGTGTAAAAATTAATGATAAACACATTGAAGTAATTACTCGTCAGTTATTACGCCGTGTACGTGTAGATGATCCAGGCGATACCAGCCTTCTTCCCGATGATCTTAAAGATCGTCGTGAATTTGATGAGGAGGTTCAGCGTGTCGTTGCTGAAGGTGGAGTTCCAGCTAGTGCACAGCCTGTTCTTTTAGGTGTAACGAAAGCATCTTTGAATACAGATTCATGGTTGGCGGCTGCATCTTTCCAAGAAACTACGCGTGTTTTAACTAATGCTTCTGTTGCCGGGAAGAAAGACAGTTTAGTTGGTCTTAAGGAGAATGTAATTATTGGGAAGTTGATCCCTGCTCGTGCTGAGATTGAAGTTACTCCACGAGATCCGTATAGCCCAGATTTGCCGGAATCTCTTTTCTTGGAAGAGGAATTTGAATTAGAAAACAGCCTTGCTGAAAAGAGTGTGGCTACACCAGTATTTCTTGAAGATTTGCCCGACGGAGAGTCACTTTCGGAATCTGGGAAAGGTGATGAAAGCTAAACAGGTTTTATTATTTGTTACTAGCAGTCTCTTCCATTAGCACTATTGCTGAAGCAGCTATAGCTGCCCCTTCCCCTACTGAATCTAAGCCTTCATTACTTTTGGCTTTAATGCTCACATTATCAATTTCAATTGCGAGTATTCCTGCAATTCGACTGCGTATTTCTCCGATATAAGGAGAAAGTTTGGGGTTTTTGGCCTTAATGGTTGCATCAACGTTGATCAACTCGAACCCTTTATCTTTTGCCAAGTTGATTGCGGTTTCTAAAAAATGGCTACTATTCACATTTAGCCATTTTTCGTCACTATCTGGGAAATGTGTTCCGATATCTCCCAGCGCAGCAGCTCCCAAAATTGCATCTGTGATTGCGTGTAAAAGGACATCTGCATCACTATGTCCTTTTAATTGAGGGCCTTCCTCGATTGGAATTCCTCCTAATAACAGAGGCTTTCCATTTGTTGTACGGTGTATATCTTCGCCAAAACCTATGCGCATCAATTGTTCGCTCTCTGTTCCCAAATAGTTCGGGCAATAATTAAGTCCATTGGTTGCGTAATTTTAATATTCTCTGAGCTGCCTTCTACTATATGTATTGTCCCATTACTTTTTTCAAGCATTGTAATATCGTCTGACACATCTATTTTCGTTGCTTCGGCTGATCTAATCCAATCCGTTCTCCTAACTACTTGTGGTGTTTGAGCTGCTCTCAGGTCTTCGCGATTCAAGTTTTCAATCACATTCTTTCCAGCTATTCGTTTAATGCTGTCATTTAGCTTATTTGTTAGCACTGCACCTGTGTTTCCTTTTGCCGCGTCTATACATTCTTCAATCATTTTGACTTCGACAAGAGGACGCGCACCATCATGGATAACAACATATTGTGTTGTTGCGGCTTTTAAACCTGCTTGGACACTATCCTGTCTTCTTTCACCACCAGGAACGAAAAGCTTCTTTTTTGTAGATGCCGTATCAAGGCATGTAGCTTTCATTTGTTCTAATTGCTCAGGTGCGACAACGATAATTATTTGTGCGATTGATGGAGCCTGTGCTATAGCATCAATCGTCCTGGCAATTACTGGACGTCCGCATAAATCTTCTAAGAGCTTGTTACTCCCATATCTTAGAGATTGTCCCGCAGCTACTACTACTGCATCCACCAAATCGTCTGTAGCCATTTTTTCTCCGGTCGTTACAAAAACAGTACCACTTGCATCCTAGGTTCACCACTAACTCAACCATCGTTAATATTGTTATAGATATATGGTAGAAATTGAACAATTACTTTCTAATGTAACGCGACCTGGCCGATATAGCGGTGGTGAGTGGAACTCCGTTACGAAATCATGGAGCACTAACAACCATAGGGTTGCCCTTGCTTATCCCGATGTTTACGACATCGGGATGTCGAATATGGGGCTTGGTATTCTATACGATCTTTTGAATCAACAGTCTGATGTTCTATGTGAGCGTGTTTTTACTCCTTGGTTGGATATGCAATCACAAATGCGTTCGCAAGGTATACCTTTGTGGAGTTTAGAAAACCGACGACCTATCCGTGACTTTGATATTTTAGGATTTACTTTGCAGTATGAGCTCACTTTTACAAATGTGTTGACGATGCTTGATTTAGCCCAAATCCCTATTTATTCAAAAGAACGGACTAATGACGATCCGCTTGTAATTGCTGGTGGTAGTGCTGCATTTAACCCTGAACCGCTTGCGCCTTTTATTGATGCCTTTGTTCTTGGTGAGGGTGAAGATGTTATTTTGGAGATATCTGACTTGTTACGTCAATGGAAAAAATCGAGCATGCCTCGGGAGGAGAGATTAAAAGACCTACTCCTTGTTCCTGGTGTTTATGTTCCCGCTTTCTATGATCCTAAATACAACGATGAGGGTCATTTTATTGGTCTTGAACCGTTACATCCTAATGCGAGTGAAAAAATTAAGCGTCGAGTAGTAGATGTTTTGCCGCCTCCATTAACTCAACCAATTGTCCCTTTTTTACAAACCGTACATGATCGTGCTGCTGTAGAAATTCAACGTGGCTGTACGCAAGGATGTCGTTTTTGCCAAGCCGGTATGATCTATAGGCCGACACGTGAACGAAGCCCTGAAGAGGTTGTTAAGGCCACTGAGTCGCTATTGAAGAATACGGGTTATGACGAGTTATCATTGCTTTCTTTAAGTACAACGGACCATAGTCGTATAGTTCCGATGGTTGAGGCCTTAACGGCTAAATTTCCTGAATTAAAGATCAGCTTGCCTAGTACAAGAGTTGACAGTTTTTCTGTAGACGTTGCTAATGCAGTAGCAAAAGGGAAGAAACATACACTCACCCTAGCTCCTGAAGCTGGCAGTCAACGTCTTCGGAACGCGATTAATAAGTTGGTGACTGAAGATGACCTTTTAGGTGCTGCAACTAATGCATTTAGTCGTGGTTGGACAAGTGTAAAGATGTATTACATGGTTGGACTTCCGTCTGAAACGATTAATGATGTTGAGGGAATTTTGGATATGGGAATTCGAGTGAAGCGAATAGGTCGGGATTTAATTGGTAAGCGTGCGAAAGTGCGTGTTAGTACAAGTAACCATGTTCCGAAACCACACGCTCCCTTTCAGTGGGCAAAGCAGGAAACTGCAGATGAGCTTAGTCCCAAACATGTTTTATTAAAAGATGGTTGTCGTAAGGCTGGGATTGAATTTTCTTGGAATGATCCTGCAGATTCATTTGTTGAGGCTGTTTTAAGTCGTGGTGATAGGCGTGTTGCAGAAGCAGTTTTTCATGCATGGCAGCGTGGTGCGACATTTGATGCGTGGAGTGAGAGTTTTTCACCTAAACTGTGGGATGCAGCATTTTCCGATGCTGAGCTTGATCCAAGTTGGTACGCACATAGGGAGTGGGATACGTTTGAGCCGTTACCTTGGGATCATATAGAGAGTGGGGTTTCCAAAGCATATTTGAGAGGGCAATGGATGGACGTGTTCCGTGAGCATAATGTTGGCGATTGTCACCATGGTGGTTGTAATGTTTGTGGTCTTCAGAATGTTCCTGTTGCAGATTGCGTTAGCAAGCTCGGCGATCTAATAGCAGAGAAAAAGTCCAAGAAGTTCTCTGATCATGAGTTTCTGGAATTAGTTTGATATAAGGAGCGTTAGTTTTTGAGTAGTATGAATGAGGATGCATTACTAACACGAATTAGATCTGTGGTGGATGATTATGTTTGGGCCATGCATGATTTGTCTCCTGAGTTGCTACATTTTCAACGTAAAGAGACTAATTCAGGATCCGACAATTGGTCTATCCATCAGCACCTTTCTCATGTAGTAGATCTTGAGAAACAAGTTAGCCTTCCTTTGCTCAGATGGTTAGTTCTACCAGATATGCTTGAGCCTGCCCCATATAGCCGTAAGGAGTGGTTGGCGGAACGATATGACCAAGGGCTTCCATCACCGCATTTGATTGTTGAACTGAATCGAGTACGTGAGGAAGAATTTGAAATTCTTACCGAAATCCCTCAGGAGAACTGGTATGACCTACGGGAAGCATCTGCATGGGGTCCTGTTACTTGTCAGTGGGTTGCAGAATTGATTTACAGACATAGCCTAGACCATTTGCATTGTATTATGGCTATCATCCAGGAACGTCACTTGGATGCAGTGATATCTAAAGAATTGTAGTTGGAGTCCTAATGTTTTTTCGTTCGATATTGTCAGTTGATATTTCATTAAAGGAAGAAGAATTTCAGATAGCTTCCCAAAGTGCTATTAGTGCTCAACCTGATGCAATCCTATTTTCCCTAACTCGTTCGGACGTAGATATTAAAATCCTGCGAGAGCGAGCTAAGCTTGTACTTGCTCGTACTAGTGAGGCCGGTATTTATGCCATAGGTATTCCCAATCACCCGCGTACAGGTTTACTGAGATCTGATTTGGATGCTATCGTCTCGAATGATTTAGATGCGGTTTTTTTGCCAGACATTAGTGAGCCACAAGATATTAGGGATGTAGTTGTGTTATTGCGTGAATTTGAATTGGTGAGAGGACTTGAGGCAGGGGTAATTTCTCTTTTTCCAATAATTAGTAGTGCCCGTGCACTTTTAAGAGCGTTTGAAATTATGTCTGCTGCTCCACGTGTTGGCGGACTTATCCTTGATATTGATGGCTATGCTCATGATGTACGTGCTCGTTTTGAGCAACGAGGTTCTCGGCTAGCATGGGCTCGAGGTAATGCGGTTGCCATCGCGCGTTCCTTGATTAAATTGCCGATCGTGAAGGGAGCTGATCTTGAATTAAGAGAGTTAGCAAATACAGGGTTCGAGGGAGTTGTTTTTGAAGATCCCAAAATGGTTGCAGTGGTAAATGATGTTTTTGCTCCGACAGCTACTGAGATTGAAGAGGCCCATATTGTACGAAAAGCATTTGCTGAAAAGGGTGAAAACGCTTTGGTTGCTCGTTTAGGTGAGAGTTTTATTGATGAGTACAAGGCACGCAAAGCTGAGCAAATTATCGATCCGCTTCCTAGACAAAATGCCTAATTAATGTATCCCTTAGCCCATTGATGAGCTGCTTGTTCTAAGAATAACTTTGCCTTAGACATGGATTGCTGTTTGTCGATTGTATTATCAGCAATCGTCCAAATATTCTTGTCTTTAGAAGTTGTTTCTCCAGCAAATATGATGCATGGCTTGTTCTGTTCTTCGCATAGCTTTTTAATTCGACCGGTCGTTTTTCCGTTCGAAGACTGATTGTCATATCGTCCTTCTCCCGTAATTACTATATCTGCTTTGCTTAAGTGTTTTTCCAAGTTGATCGTGTGTGCTACAAAGTCGAATCCACTGTGGATCTCAGCACCCAAAAATGCGTTTAATCCAGCTGCTAACCCTCCTGCTGCACCACCACCCTCAATTTTTAAAACATCTATACCTAACGAGGTTTTTAATACTTCTGCCAGATGTTTTAAACCTTCTTCAATAAATATAATCTGCTGAGATGTTGCACCTTTTTGCGGTCCGAAGATTGCTGCTGCACCCATCGGACCGCAAAGGGGATTTTTAACATCACTTGCTACTTGGAAAGTTGTATTTTTTATTGCAAGTGAAGGTTGCCAGTTTATTTCAGTTAGTTTGTGTAGCTCACTAATGCCCGGTCCAATGGTATTCCCATCTCTATCGAAGAAATCTGCACCTAAAACTTTAGCCATACCAATACCACCGTCACTACTTGCGCTCCCGCCAAGACCTACAATTATCTTTTCGCTTCTTGCATGCAGTGCGGCATGAATTAGATCACCGACACCGGCTGATCCTGAAGTAATAGGGTCCCTTTTAAGTGTGGGTATGAGTGCAAGTCCATTGGCTTTGGCTGCTTCTATCAGAACGATGTTTTTGTTGGTAAGCCGCAGATAGTCTGCATAAATAGTATCGCCCAACGGATTCTGTACCTGTACCGGATGGGAGATTGAGGGTATGTGTGTGCTAATCACATCTAGAAATCCAGGACCTCCATCAGACATTGGGAGAGCATCGATCTTCCAAGTAGGACAAGCCGTGTGGATTCCACGATTGATTGCAGCTGTAACTTGTTGAGCTGTAAGGCTTTCTTTAAATTCCTGTGGTGCGATAAGCACACGCATTTAGAAGTCCTGATAGAACGACCAAGCTGCAATAAGAATAATAGCGATTACATATCCAAATGCTATTTTCCGAAGGAAGTTTACTGCTTTTGTGGCTCTTTCTGACTTAAATTTAACTGAAGCAATTATTAAAACAATTGCTATAACTACTAGGATAAGGAGTAGAGAGCTACGCATCGTTAACTATCAATCTCAATCTCTCGATGAGAAAAACACCATCCTTTAGAAGTTTTGATTAGATCATCACGGTACTTTCCCGTTATAAGTATTTTCCCAGTGCCAGGTTGCACTAATTGTAAATAACAGCTTCCTTTGATATTTTCGGATTCTTCGCTAATGACAATATTTCCAACCCAGTGTCGATTTGAATCAACTGGTTTTTCTGCATACTCACGAATTTCTGCTAATCCAGTAAAAGTTCCCATTGGTGTTGCAAAAACGGCGTTGTCTGAAAAACAAGCTAACCAGCCTTCTATATCTCCGGAGTCACGAGTCTGGCAATATTTACCATATAACTCGTGAATATCTAATCTGTCTGCGGTTGAAAGGGTCATTTTTTTCTCTTTTTTCTTATGGTACTTGTTTCACGTGAGCTATGTCTTTCGTTCAGCTATGTAGTTTTTTTGCGAAATGCGTAAAGCGTACGGCCTTTAGCACATAGTGTTCCGTTATCGTCTTTGATATCAACTTCGATCATTGCTAGCATTTTCCCTCTTTTTACAACTGTTGCTTCGGCAAAAATGATTGGACTCAGCGCAGGACGCAAATATGTAATATTGAGGTCTGCTGTACCTGCAGGTTGGTAGCCTTCCAGATCTTTTGTCTGTGTGTTAAAAAGAGCTGCAATTGTTGCGATATCTACAAGTGCAGCCATTACTCCGCCATGAATTCCTCCGGCTACCCCTCCCTGAGTGGTGCTAGAAGACTTTAAAGAGATGCACGCATAGTCTGGTGACCTTTTTTCTAGTTTTACTCCTAAGGCTTTATGGAGAGGGATTTCTTCAAAATAGTGGTCTGTTAATTTTGGTATTTCTTCAACCACGCCAAGTACCTTGAGAAACAGGAGTTCTTTGCACTATCTAATCCCAAGTAGCGGTGCTTGGACGTGGGCCGTCCTTAGGTGCTGTGCCATAGTCATTGAAAGGACCATCCCGCCAGTCCAAAGCTGCCTTTAATCCTTTTTCACGAGCGATTTTTCCGAATTCTCCACCACCAGGTCGAACTGCAGATAACGCTTGAATATCTGCGCCTGCTGCAAGGGCAGTTCTAATACCCATAATTTCGTATGTGCGGTTTACTTGTCGTTTTGTCATTGTAAGCATTGGCCCATCTATATTTGCGATTCTCTCAGCAAATTTTTCAGTTGTTTCACACAATTTGTCTACTGGGACTGCTTTGTTTGCCCAGCCAACTTCTACAGCTTCCAGACCGGTTAAACTATCCCCTGTATAGAGTAGTTCCCTGACCTTTTTTTGGTGCATTTGCCAAGGATGATAAAGAATATCAACACTTGTCATAGCACGTACGGGTGGATATCCGATGATTGCATCCTCCGCAATAAACATAAGGTCACACATTGTTGCTAGCTCAGTTCCTCCGGCAAGGCAATACCCATGAACTTGTGAAATTACTGGCTTGGTTAACTCCCAAATCTGCCAATATCCACTAAGTAAATGCTGAGGCCATTGTCCTTGACCAGGATGTATAGGTCCTACATTAGGTAGACCGCTACGTCGATCTACATAATCCCTCTCGTCCTCTACTTGTGATATGCCTGACAGGTCATATCCTGCGCTAAAGGCACGACCAGAACCTCTAATAATTATTACTTTTATATCATCGTCATCTTCAAAATTTTTAAGAGCGTCGAAAACCTCTGCACGTAGGTTGTGGCTAAGTGCATTCATTTTTTCGGGACGATTTAGTTGGATGATCGCGTGGCGATCCTTTTTTTCAGTCAAAATGTCCGTGTATTTAGTCATGTTTGAATCCTACACTGTTTGTTAGCATGTTTCTTTTTTCAGTTTCTCCAATTGCAAACGAGATTAATAAGTGTCCTCACAGCTTGCCCACTGGCTCCTTTTGTAACCCAACCGTTATTTTTCGTGGCCATGTCGACGCCTGCGATATCTAAGTGAACCCAAGGGGTTTCACCAACAAATTTTTCAAGAAATTTGGCAGCGGTGATACTACCTGCTGGTCGACCACCAACATTTTTAACATCGCTGACATCACTTTTTATTTGCTCTCCGTACTCTTCAAACATTGGCAATTCCCAGACTCGTTCACCAGATTCAGAGGCTGCATCCGAGATTTTTGCTATTAAATCAGTATCGTTCCCCATCATTCCATAGCATTGGTCTCCAAGTGCAATGCTGATTGCGCCTGTAAGGGTTGCAATATCCACTATGTTGCGAGCACCTAATTCTTTTGCATAGCAAATTCCATCAGCAAGGACAAGTCGACCCTCGGCATCTGTATTAAGAATTTCTATGGTTGTGCCATCCATTGCGGTTACAACATCTCCAGGTTTCGTTGCATTACCGCCAGGCATGTTTTCTGTGCATGGTGCTATGGCAGTGACGTTAATCTTGGGCTCGATAACTGAGATGGCTTCCATTGCTGCTAATACCGATGCTGCACCTGTCATGTCAGCTTTCATTGCTTCCATGCCTGGTGCTGGCTTGATACTGATGCCGCCTGTGTCAAAGGTTATCCCCTTGCCAACCAAGGCTAAGTCAAAGCCAGGTTCCGCATCTTTCCCTCGGTAAGTTAAGCGAATAAGTTTTGGTGGCTGTACGCTACCGGCTGCTACTGATAGCAAGGAGCCCATGCCTTTTGCTTCCATGGCTTCACGCTCTAAAACCTCTAACTCAATATTTTTAGACTCTGCAATTTTTTTGGCTCGTTCTACCAAATCTGAAGGAGTTAGATGGTTTGCTGGCTCGTTGGCTAAGTCTCGGGCTAAATTTGTTGCCTGAGCAAGAACAGCTCCCTTTGTTGCAGCTTTTCGGATTTCTTCAATTTTTGTACTGTTTTCTTCAATAATTGTTAACCGTTTAATTAGATTGTCGGGTTCCTCCTTTGGTGTTTTATGGCGCTCGAAACGGTAGCTGCCTAAAACTACTCCTTCTACAAAAGCTTGTACCGAATCTGATAGTGATAAATCCTTAGTGCCAATACCATGAGTAATTGTGGCGATGTGTTGGATCTCTCCTCCCTGGCACGCTCTTACTAGGTTTGCACCTAAATTTCTAATCTCTTTAGTATTGAATTTTTCTTGTTCGCCTAGGCCTGCGATTAGTACACGTGGTGATGCGATTTTTTCAAAGGTATGAAGGCGTGTAATTTCGCCTTTCTTCCCTTTCATGTCACCGAGTGTGATTATTTCAGAAATGCTATTGTCGAGTGCTTTATCAATTGCTTTGGTTGCCCCGCTAGGTTCTTTTATGCCTTCAAAAAGATTACCGATGATAAGGTCAGCATCAAATTCTGTGATATTGCCGTGTAGTACTTCAATTTCCATTGGTTGAATCCTCAGAAATATGTGATAGTTTCTAGGTTGTAAATCTAAATTCGATTCGTACCTAGAACCGAACTTTAACAAAAAATGAATATAAATAATTCTTTGCAAGAAACTTTTTTTAAATTATGGCATCTAACTCAGCGCTTTGGTGTACATGAAGCAATTGTTGTCATTCTTGCTTTTCTTATCTATTTCTATATTCGAGGTGCAGTTGTAGATCGCGCCGGGGAGGCTTTTGCAAATGCGATTGACATTATTAATGTCGAAAAGAATTTGGGATTTTATTGGGAATTGCAGATGCAATCTTGGATTCTAGATTCATTTTGGATGATTAAGGCCATGAATTGGATATATTTTTGGGGACATATGCCATTGGTGGGGATTGCTGCAATTTATCTATGGGTCCGGCATCGTACGTCTTACGGCTTAATTCGGAACGCGTTTCTTATTTCTGGTGCTATCGGAGTAATTATTTATGCGACGTATCCAGTTTCACCACCTAGGCTTATTCCTTTTGCAGGCTTTATAGATACGATGGCTGTTTTTGATCGTGTAGGCTACAACGCTCAAGAAACCCAGGCTTTTGTCAATCCGTTTGCGGCCGTTCCTAGCCTCCATTTTGGTTGGTCTATGCTAATAGGTGCCGTTGTTGCTTGGGTAGGCCGTAAGCATAGGCTACTGTTAATACTAGGCATCGTTTGGCCTATTGCTATGTTTTTCGCAGTTGTAGTAACTGGAAACCACTTTATTTTGGATGCAGTAGCTGGCGCTCTTGTTTGCGTCATTGGTATTGCTTTAGCGATTTTTCTTTATTGGGCGCGTCGATATTTTGTACAATTGTTTTTCAACTCATGGCGGTCGTATCGAAGTCGTACTGTTACTTGAACCGTTTCCGTTATCCGTTTTAGCCGCTAAGCTATAAAATCGTACTTAAAGGAATAGATATGCAAGATTCTCAAACCATTATCGAAAAGATATGGAATAACCATTTGGTGCAGAGTACTGATGGCGGATCTGATTTACTTTATATAGACCTGCATTTAGTGCATGAAGTAACTTCACCGCAAGCATTTGAGTCAATGACACTTTCTGGACGTAAAGTTAGACGTCCAGAACTTACTATTGCAACTGTAGATCATAATGTACCCACTGTTGGTCGTGATCAGCCTTGGGAAGATCCTCTTTCGGTGCAGCAAGTTGAAACATTACGCCAGAACTGCAAGGAGTTTGGCATTCCTCTTTTTGATGTGGATGATTCTCGACAGGGAATCGTACACGTAATTGGTCCTGAGCAAGGACTAACTCAGCCAGGCTTAACCATTGTTTGTGGAGATAGCCATACATCTACACATGGTGCGCTAGGTGCTCTTGCGTTTGGGATAGGTACTTCTGAGGTTGAACATGTCCTTGCGACTCAAACACTTCCCCAGGCTCGTCAGAAGACAATGGCTGTTGAAGTGAGTGGGGAACTTTTGCCAGGTGTGGGTGCTAAGGATGTAATTTTAAACATAATTAACATGATCGGTGTAGGTGGTGGAGTTGGCTACATTATTGAGTATCAGGGTGAGGTTATTAGAAATCTTTCTATGGCCGGGCGTATGACTGTATGCAATATGACAATTGAAGCGGGTGCCAGGGCAGGGCTGATTGCTCCGGATGATGTCACCTTCAGTTTTCTTGAGGGAAGACCGTACGTACCCAAAGGTTCCGATTGGGAAAAATCTCTCGATGATTGGCGTGCTCTCGCAACAGATCCGGGTGCTCATTTTGATCAGACCTTTTTTCTCAGAGGTGAAGATATTGAACCATGTGTAACTTGGGGTACTAATCCAGCACAAAGCGTTCCAGTGAGTGGTAGCATTCCTGATCCTATGGATGCAGCAACTGCTGCTGAACGTGACCAAATTCAGCGCTCGCTTACTTATATGGATCTTTTGCCAGGAACTGCAATAGAAGACATTGCTCTTGATCGTATTTTTATTGGTTCTTGTACAAATTCCAGGATAGAGGACCTACGAGATGCAGCCCAAGTTGTCCAGGGAAAAACTGTTTCAAAGAATCTACGAGCAATGGTAGTTCCAGGTTCCGGTCTTGTTAAAAATCAAGCTGAAGAAGAAGGCTTGGATCGAATATTTACGGATGCGGGCTTCGAATGGCGTGATGCAGGTTGTTCAATGTGCTTAGGTATGAATCCAGACATTTTGTTTCCTGGCGAGCGGTGTGCTTCAACTTCAAATCGTAATTTTGAGGGTAGACAAGGCCCAGGAGGCCGCACTCATCTTGTTAGTCCACCTATGGCAGCAGCGGCAGCACTTGCTGGTCATTTTGTAGATATTCGTACTTTGAGTTAATTCAAAAGGAGAAATATGATGCGACAATTTGAAAATGTTATAGGAAATTGTCTTCCTCTGAATCGTGCTGATGTCGATACTGATCAGATTATTCCTGCAAAGTATCTGAAACGAATTGAACGAACTGGATTTGGTGAATTTCTTTTTGATACCTGGAAGAAGGACTCAGATTTTATTTTAAATGATTCACGGTATGATTCTGCGTCTATTCTCCTCGCAGGTTCTAACTTTGGTTGTGGTTCTTCTCGTGAGCATGCCCCCTGGGCGTTAGAAGATCATGGTTTTCGTGTTTTAATTGCTCCCTCTTTTGCAGATATTTTTTTGAATAATTGTGCAAAAATTGGTCTTTTGACTGTAGTACTTTCACAAGAGGATATTGATTATCTTGTTGCACGCTCTGAAGAACTGCCACAAAGTGAAGTAGTTGTGAGTTTGGAGGAGCAGACCGTAGCGACCGCTGATGGCAGCTTTGTTCGTCATTTTGATGTTGACCCAACAACAAAAAAGAATTTATTGGGAGGGCTAGATTCTATAGGCCTGACATTAGAACTTGAAGAGACTATAAATGTATTTGAACAAAACCGTTCTGAGTTGTATCCAAAAACGATAGATTAATTATGTGTAAAAATGCTGAATCAAAACGACCCTCACTAGCAGATGCGCGAGCTAATTGGCGTCGAAGTAACGATCCATTTGCGACAAAAATGATGCAGGTTCTAAGGAATACAATGATCAAAATTCGAACACGGAGTGATTGTTGTGGGAACGAAGGTCAGGTGGGATGCTGACTTGCAGATTAGTGCTCCGTTGGAGCACTAGTTGAAATGTAAAAAAGCATGAGCTATCCAAGTTTGGCGATTGTTGTTAAAAGTGTTGTTCCTCCAGAAGTCTTGTTACCGTGCGAATTTATTTTTCCTGATCCTTTGTTTGCCCCTCCTGATGGACTTGTGGCTCAAGGGGGTAACCTCGAGCCTGAGACTATTGTGGAAGCTTATAGACGAGGCCTATTTCCATGGCCTCATGATGGCATTGACACTTTGTGGTGGTCTCCAGATCCTCGCGCGGTTTTATTTAACTCGAGGATTCATATCTCACGCAGATTTGCTCGTACGTTGAGGCAGCATCGTTTCCATATCACAGTTGATAATGCATTTGAACGTGTAATTTCTTCTTGTGCAGATCGAAAGGATGGTACGTGGATTACTCCAGCGATTATAGATGCGTACATTACTTTACATAATCTTGGATGGGCTCATTCAATAGAGGTATGGTCACCGGAAAATGATTTAATTGGTGGTCTATATGGTTTGAGGGTTGGTTCATTATTTGGTGCTGAATCTATGTTTCATTTGCGGAGTGATGCTTCAAAAGTGGCGTTAGTAGCGCTGACACAATATGCTCAGGACTCAGGTATCAAGCTTATTGATGTGCAGGTTCAGAATGCACATTTGAGTTCGATGGGAATATGTGAAATTTCTCGGGAGAGTTACTGTGAGCTCGCCTATCAATTAACCAGAGAGGTTAATAGTTAATTTTTTTTGTGAGGAGCGTTAATCTTTAGTCATGGCATTTTTTAATATTGCACTTGCACCAGGTGATGGTATAGGTCCTGAAGTATTTGAAGAAGCGTTAAAGGTTCTTCATTCGATCGAACGTTTGTATAGTCATGAATTTAGCTTGAAGGAAGTGCTCGTAGGTGGTGCTTCTATTGATGAAACTGGTGTTGCACTGACCGATGAAGTGCTTGATACAGCAATTGCCTCCAATGCAGTTCTCTTTGGTGCTGTTGGTGGTCCGAAATGGGATAACCCGAGTGCTTCCGTTAGACCAGAACAAGCCATCCTTGGATTGCGAAAGGGTTTGGGATTATTTGCGAACTTAAGACCGGTTAGAGTAAACCCTATTATGTTTGAAGATAGTGCTCTTAAACGTGAGGTTTTGGAAGGGACTGACTTAGTTGTTGTTCGCGAGCTTACAGGTGGTGTGTATTTTGGACGCCCTCAGAAACGGTGGACGAATTCAAGAGGTAGGCAGGCGGTGGATACAGTTAGATATAGTGAGAAAGAATTCGAACGTATTTTGAGGGTTGGATTTGAGTTGGCACGATCTAGGCGAAAAAAAGTTACTAGTGTTGATAAAGCAAATATTTTAGAAACGAGTCGTCTCTGGCGAGAAATAGCTACTGAAATTTCTGAAGATTATCCTGATGTTGAAGTAGAACATCTGCTTGTTGATGCTTGTGCTATGCATCTTATACGACGCCCTGCTGACTTTGATGTGATTGTTACTGAAAACCTTTTTGGCGATATCCTCACAGATGAGGCATCTATGCTAGCAGGATCAATGGGGATGCTACCCTCTGCAAGCCTTGGGAGACGCAGGAAGAATGGCACAGGTTTAGGTTTGTACGAACCGATTCATGGGACTGCCCCTGATATTGTTGGACAAGGTTTAGCTAATCCATTGGCCATGATTCTTAGTGTTGCATTAATGCTTCGTTATTCTCTCGGTCTCGAAAGTGAGGCGGAAGCAGTAGAAGTTGCTGTCGAAAAAGTAATTGCAGATGGTTACCGAACTGCAGATATAGCTGGAGGGGTTCAGTCTAAAGTAGTTTCAACGAGTCAGATGGGTTCACTTGTTGATGAAAAAATTGAATTAGCACGAAAAAAGTAATTAAAAAGTGTAGAATCTGTAAGCGGCTTTTTTAAAGTTTGCTATTTTTCATGATGTGAGGAGGATCTTGTGACGGATAGTTCGGAGATTTCGCTCGGTTTGGAAGGCGTTAATATTGCGAGTACGAATTTATGTCGTATTGATGGCGTAGCGGGAGAACTTATTTATGCGGGATATAATATCTATGACCTTGCCGAGAATGCTACTTTTGAAGAAGTTGCTTATTTGCTTTGGAACCTGCAGCTTCCTAATGAAGACCAATTGCGAGAAGTTAAAGAGAATTTTCAGAATGAACGTGTGCTCAGTGAATTAAATAGACATTTGATTCGTGAACTCGTGAATGGTAATGCGCGCCCGATGAGGGCATTAGAGATTTGTGTGATTGCTCTTGGTGCATTGGACCAAAATTCAAGTGACTTTTCCCCAAGTAATTTGCAGGTGATTGCTACTCGCTTAGCAGCACGCATGCCTACAGTCGTTGCGGGATTCCACCGTGCACGGCAAGGATTAGACTACATTCCTCCACGCGATGATCTTTCCCATGCAGCTAATTTCCTTTGGATGTTACTTGGGAAAGAGCCTTCTGAACTTGAAGCTCGTGTTTTCGATGTCGCTATGACTTTGCACGCAGAGCATGAAATGAATGCTTCTACATTTTCGGCAATAGTTACAGCTTCTACTCAGAGTGATATGTACTCTGCTATTGCCTCTGCGGTCGGTACATTGAAAGGTCCTCTTCATGGTGGTGCGAATACAGCAGTTTATGAATTGCTAACGAAGATAGGTGATGAAGCATCTATAAAGCCATATATTGATGAGTTACTAGACCGCAAAGAAAGAGTGATGGGTATAGGGCATCGTATTTATCGAACAACCGATCCAAGAGCAGTTATTCTTGAAGCTCTTGGTGAAGAAGTTGCCGAACAGTCAGAAGAACGATTTTATTTCGATCTCTCTCGAAAACTTCGTGATTATTTGGGTGAACGTTTGGCTGGGCGTCCTTTATATCCAAATGTCGACTTTTTTAGTGCGTCAGTTTATAACATGTTAGGTATTCCTTCTGATTTATATACAGCTATCTTTGCTATGGCGCGTTCAGTAGGTTGGACAGCGCATCTGATTGAACAGTATTCAAATAATCGTTTGGTTAGACCAAATGCTGTTTATGTAGGTGAGGAGAGCAAGGATTTTATTCCACTTGCTGAACGTTAGTTGGTGGAGCATTTAGTTCCATTTCTTCGTAGCCTTCATCACCCTCTTTTAGGCGTGCATCGTGCTCGAGTCCTTCATTTTCTTCTCGGCGCTCTCGTTCCTCAGCGTTTTCGGATATCAAAACTCCATGTTCATCGGTTTCGAATTCTGCATTTTGTAGATTATCTACTTGTGCGTAGGTGGAACCTCCTAAAAACGATAAGGGTTTAAGGTTGTGATCTTTTAATTGCCAGTTTTCTGCATAAGCTTCTTCAATTGCTTGTACCTGTAGCACTTCACCAACAAATAAGGTGTGGTCTCCTATTGGAATTACGTCCCTTAGCCCGCATTCAACCCAAGCTAAGCAGTATTCTAGAAGAGGAGCATCTATCTTTAAAGATTTAAAGGTTTCTAATTGGGCTGCTTCTATTTTGTTTTCTTCTTTACCGCTATAACTCCCGAGGAAGGCTGTTTCCTTTAGCAGTTGTGGTCCGGGAATATTCAATGCGAATTCTTCGCTGAAACGAATCATGTCTGCGGTATGTCTTCCCGGATGTATTACACAACCTACAAACGGTGGTTCCATCGAAAGTGGGGCAGTCCAAGCCACAGGCGCTGCATTTGCTTCACCTCTCCAGCTGGTTGTGATAATTGCTACTGCACCGGGATTTAAAATTCGTCGTGCATCTGTTGGATGATAAAGGCGTCTATTCATGTTTGTGATCGATTTTATTATTTGAGTATATACAAATAAGGCGCGATCAGAGGATTCTCGGCTAGATTACTGTGAGCTTTCAAATTGTACTCACGCACCATTTTCTAACCTAAGAGCTAGCCATTCAGGTAATTGATTCTGGCGTATATTGTGCTGAGTCTTTTCTATGTCGTAAACGACTCGACGGAATTCGACTTCCCCTGTTACAAGATCTGCAAGAGCGTAGGAGGCACGTGGGTCTCCATCTCGTGGTTGCCCCACACTTCCGGGATTTAGACATATTTTAAGGCCGCTTGGCTTCAGAATTATATTGTCTCCCGAAGGCCCAGTGGTAGATATTTCTCCATGCTCATCAAGGCTAGTAATTGTTGGTAGATGTGTGTGTCCGACTGCACTAAATCGAGTCTTTTGAATCGAGAAATGGGCCAAGATCGCGTTTTTTTCTATCAGATATTCCCATAATGGTGCTCTTAATGATCCATGGGTAATTATCCAACCATGCTGTTCATGAATTTGTGGTAATTTTTTTAACCATTCACTATGTGAGTTATTGATTTGTGTAGATGTCCAGTTGATAGCTAGTTTAGCGACTGGATTAAAGTTTTCAGTATCAATAATCCCAACGGCTGCTGCATCGTGGTTACCTAGTACGCAGGTAGCATCTATTTCTCTTATTTTCTGTATGACTCCATTTGGTTCAGGTCCATAGCCAATGGTATCTCCTAGATTCCAAATTTCCATGATGTCGAATTGTTTCAAGTCGTCCAAAACTGCGTTGAGTGCTACTAGGTTAGAATGAATATCCGAGATGAATGCTACTCTTCCCATCAATTTAGTTTATCGTAAAAAGTTTTTTTTTCTTAGTAACTGGTCAGTGTGGTTTTAGCGATACATATGATAAAAACAGTGACCGATAATGAAGAAGAAACTCGTATGCTCGGGGAAAGGCTTGGAAAATTTTTAAAAGCTGGTGATGTTATCTTGTTGAGCGGTGAATTAGGTGCTGGGAAAACTCGTTTTGCTCAAGGTATTGCGAAAGGTCTGGGTTGCACTTCTAATGTTACTAGTCCTACATTCGTTTTGATTAATGAATATCCGGGAGATATAACTTTCTTTCACGCAGATCTCTATAGACTAGAAAAGGCAGATCTTGACGAAATCGGTCTTTGGGACAGTACAGAGACGGGCGTTTTGGTTGTTGAGTGGCCTGAGCGTGCTGGGGGTTCATTTCCAGAAAATGCATTACAATTGTCTTTAAGTTTTGGTTCTCAGACTAATGAACGTGTTATCGAGTTTTTTATTGATAGTGAGAGGGAGCAGGCAATTTTGGCATCAGGTGATTTCAAGTGACTGATGCAATTCTCGGCATTGATACTGTTTCAAAAGTTTGCTCTGTTGGTATATATAGCAACGAACAAAAGTTGGATATTTACACGAATGAATCCGAAAAATTGGATTTCTCGGTACTCGAATTAGCTGAGAGTGTTTTACGTAAGGAACATTTGATTGTCGCAATTGTTGTAATTTCGGGACCAGGAACATATTCAGGTTTGCGTACTGGTCTTTCCGTTACTTATGGACTTGCACTAGGTCTTGATTGTCCGACAGCGGCGGTGACGACTTTTGAGGCTATTGTTGAGTCAGTCTCAGGGAAATTCGAAAGAGCATTATTAGTGCATCCTTTAGGGAGAAAAAATTTTGCAGTCCAGCAATTAAGTGGGGAAAAATTAAAAGGTGAAGTTCAAATTGTTGATGATGAGAGATTATATAAATTTAAGGATGATGGACAGATTCTAGTAGGTGAGGGTTGTTCTTTATTTGGCGGGTACGAAGTTAGTTCAAGCGATCGTTTGGGAGCTGTGCTAAAAAACTTTGATGTTTCTCAGGCATCGGATACAGTTGATCAAGCTTGGTATATCACTGATCCAAAAATAACTAGCCCCAAGATTCCTTTTGCGACTAGCGCACAGCGTCCTTTGCCGCCACGATAGAGTTTGTATGGAAAAAACTTTAGTTCTTATTAAGCCAGATGCAATGCAGCGTGGTCTTGCCGGTGAGGTTCTCTCTCGGCTAGAACAGCGAGGGTTGCGTATTATTGCGACGAAGCTTGTGCAAATCAGTGATGAATTAGCAAGGCAACACTATTCCGAACACGAAGGCAAGCCCTTCTTTCCAGGGTTAGTAGATTACATAACCAGTTCACCAGTGATTGCTGTAATTTTTGAAGGTACTAATGCTGTTTCGGCAGTGAGAGCAACTGTGGGATCAACGAATCCGGCCGAGGCAAACGCAGGCACTATTCGAGGAGATCTAGGAATTGAAACTGGTCGTAATCTTGTTCATGCAAGTGATAGTGTTGAAAGTGGCATCAGAGAGAGCAACATCTTTTTTGATCCGAGTGAGATATATTCTTGGAATCGTTCAATAGACGAGTGGGTTTTTGAGTAAGGTATTTGATACCTGTGTATTTCTCTTCTTGGTTTGACATCTCGTGCTCTCTAAGCGAGCCTGTTTAGGAGGTACTCTTATGCGTGTGAATAATGTTAAAGCTAAGTGGAAGAAAGGAGAGCCTGCATTTGGTGCATGGCTTGCGATACCATCCTCCTTTTCCGCAGAAATTATGGCTAATCAGGGGTTCGATTATATCTGTATTGATATGCAACACGGAATGATTGATTATCAAACTGCGGTTACGATGTTACAAGCTATCAGTACGACTGATTCAACCCCTTTTGTTCGTGTACCTTGGAATGAGCCGGGAATTATTATGAAAATGCTTGATGCTGGTGCTATGGGTGTGGTTATCCCGATGGTGAACACAGTTGAAGAAGCAAAAGCAGCTGTTGGTGCGTGTAGATATGCACCAACAGGTTATCGTTCATTTGGGCCTGTCAGGGCTTCAATATATGCAGGAAGTGATTATTTTCAGAATGCTAATGATGAAGTCGCGTGTATACCAATGATAGAAACGACAACAGCCCTTGAAAATCTTGACGCTATTCTTAGTGTTTCCGGTATAGATGCCGTGTATGTTGGCCCTGCTGACTTAAGTATTACTCTTGGGCAAGCGCCTGCAATGGATAATGAAGGTGCATTTGAGGAGGCGAGGTTAAATATTTCGGGGTCATGTTCTAATCATAATGTTGTAGCTGGTATTCATGCGAATGCGGGACTCGCAGAAAAACATGTAGCTGCTGGATTTAGGATGGTAACAATTTCTAGTGATCAAGGTGCAATGGCTTCAGCTGCTCGGCAAGATATCAAAGTTGTTTATGGATCACCCAAAGAGGGTGGGGGTCTTTCTTATCGCTGAGGGAAATAATCCTCATTTCCAATGGATCATTGAAGGTACACTTGCAATTGGTTCAAGGCCAGGATATGCTCCCGGCCTTGAGACGAATGTTCCACTTAGCGCAGTTAAGGAGTGGATAGAGGAAGCACAGAATTTGGGAATTCGTTCGATCATCTGTCTCTTAGGGAATGATCAGCTGCCTCTTTATCATTCTGCTTTACCCAATGGTCTTATTCTTTATTACCAGGAGATGGGATTCAGTGTCGCCCATATTCCAACCAATGATGGTTTGACGGTACCCTTTACTGTTCAACAACTTGATGAAACATGGGATGCTTTTTGTCAGCTTGCAGAGCCTGTCCTTGTTCATTGTAGTGCGGGTCATGATAGAACAGGACGTGTAATTAATGAGCTGCTTGCAAGAATTGAATAATTATCACGTGATAGCCATCTTTTAGGCATGTTTGGTTTTTATGTCGAAACATCCCTTTCACGTAAAATTTGAAGCATCAGGGATTCAAGGTCTTCAGTTGCTGGTTCTTCAGTTAATGCGTTTTCCACCCATCGTTTTGCATCGTATCGTGAGTAGCCTAGTGAAACTACAGCATCTTCAGCATCCTTTGAAAGCCGTTGTTTTCCGAGAGAAGTTAGATCAATAGGTAGCTCTTGATCACTATCTTGCATCGATGCTTCCGTCTGGACTTTACCTTTTAATGAGGCAATAATTTTATCTGCAGCTCTTCCTCCGATGCCAGGGAGTTTTGTTAGCATGCCCCTATTCTCTTCCTCAATAGCACGGGCCATTGAGCTTACAGAGATAGTCAGTGCCTTAGCAGCTTTTGTAGGCCCTAATCCTTCAACACTCATTAATTTCCGGAAGAACACTCTCTCTCCACGTCTTATAAAACCAATTAGCATAGGGACTGGTGCGTTGGTTGTTGCATGATAAATAATGTGGAGCCCTAACTTGGCCTCATCTTCCCCTTCTGCTTGATCTACGATTGTCTGTATTTCTGGCCATAAAACTGCTGGTACCAGAACTTGATACCTGACTCCTGCGACTTCGAGCTCAACTGTGAGGTCACCAATATCAATACGTGCGACTGTCCCTGAAAGATGCGTAATCATATTTAGCTCCTATTGTAACGATAGCGTAGTACTCTTATCTTCGTGCCAGAACTACCTGAAGTTGAAACAATTCGTCGAGGTCTTTCACCGCTGATTATAGGTGAAGTCATTAAAGATGTTTTTATAGAAAAAGATACATTAGGCCTTCTAGCAGGGAGTCTTTCTCTTGATGATTTCAAAAATACTTTTATTGGTAGCCAGATCGAAGAGATTAGTCGATATGGCAAGTACTTAGTTTTTTCTCTGAACAATGGTTTTCTTTGGATTGCCCATCTTCGCATGACTGGACAAATTGTTTGGACTGCAGCAGAAGATCCTCCATTGAATTATCAGCGTGCATATATATCTTTCGAGAGTGGCTACGATTTAAGGTGGGCAGATTTACGTAAATTTGGGACATGGCAAATAACTACGAATATATTGGAATTACAGAAAAAACTTGGTCCGGAGCCTTTAGATGCGGAATTCTCAGTAGCTTATCTACGGCAATTAATTAAAAACCGAACAACTCCAATTAAATCACTGCTACTTGATCAGAATTTTGTTGCCGGATTAGGAAACATTTACGTCGATGAAGCTTTGTATCAAGCTCGAATACGTCCAGATACGCCATCGGGGCAACTCTCAATGCGTGCCGTTACCAAACTACGAGAGTCTTGTTATTCAGTACTAGAACGTGCGATTGAATATGGGGGTGCTTCTTTTAGTGATTATGTTGATGCGTATGGTGACGAAGGAGAGGCCCATATGCATGTTCAAGTTTTCAGACGTGATGGAAAGGCTTGCTATCGATGTGGAACAATTATTAAAAAGATTCGTCTTGCAGGTCGAGGAACACATTTTTGTCCAAAATGTCAGCGCGCGTCACGTCGGCATGTTTCGTAGAATGTAGAGATGGAAAAAGAAAACACCTTTCCAGTAGGTTTAGATGAAAAGCTATTTTTAGAATTGTGGTGTAATTCGTTATTACCTAAGCCACAGGTCATTGCGGACCTAATTCTAAAATCTTTTCCTTTTGCAATACCATCTGACAGGCCTGCATTGGTTAGTGTGCTTGTAGTTCAGGTCGTCGAAGCGAGTTTGCGTCTGGTTGCGGTTAATAATGCTCTTGCTGATCGCTCAGAAAGTGTAGCGGTTAATCTGACCAAGCCATTACCTAGTCAATCTAATTGGGAGGAATTTGTGCAGTTTGTAGGAAACCTTGATCCTATTCAAGTACTTGCGCATCTAAATGTTGGTGAGGAAGCGTTGCCAAGTGCTGAGTTATTGTGTTCTCAAAATGGCTTTAGCCTTATTAGCCAGATGATTTCTGTTGTAGATTCAGGGGAAGTTGTGTTCATTCCCCAAAGGGATAATGCGAATGTTGTGTTCTCTTTAAATGGAAATGTGATTTCTGTGAGTACCAATGAACTTGAAGTTGTGTCCTTGGCTGATCTAACAGCTGATTTATCTTTTATAGCAAAGGGCTTTCTTTTAGCGTATATGCAGGCACGTTCGGATGTTTATAACAATGAGTAAGGGAGCTTTATGTGAAAATATTTTCCGCCACTGGATCTAAAGACGACATAACTGATGTACCTGGTCTAAAAGTTGGACATTCGACTGATTTTTCTGAAGTGACAGGTTGTACAGCGATTTTGTGTGAACAAGGTTCTATCGCGGCTGTAGATGTTCGGGGTGGTGCTCCTGCCACACATGAGTTTGGAGCTTTAGCTTCCTCATCTTTAGTGAAAAGATGCCATGCAATTTTATTTACAGGAGGTTCGGCCTTTGGGCTTGAGGCTGCCAGTGGAGTTACCCGATTTCTAAGTGAAAACGATATAGGTTTTCAAACTCGTATTCGACCAGTACCAATAGTTCCAGCTGCAGCTATCTTTGACCTTGCTATTGGTTCTGAAGATTGCTACCCAAGTGTTACCCAGGGGTACGAGGCTGCACAAGTAGCCACAAATGATTTAGTTGAACAAGGATGTGTCGGTGCAGGAACTGGTGCAACGATTGCTAAACTGGCTGGTGCTGAGCGTTGTTTAAAAGGAGGTCTCGGTTCATCCAGTTTAATCGGTCCTGAAGGCGTGATTGTCGGTTGTCTTGCGGTGACAAACGCAATTGGCAGTATTTACGAACCTTTGTCAGGTGAAGTTATTGCTGCACCACGTGGTGAAGCAGGTCGATTTCTTTCCATTGAAGAATCATTGGCATTACATACTGCTACTGTTGAAGCCAGTCGACAAAACACAACTTTGATTTGTGTGGCGACGAATGCTAGCCTTTCGCATTCGCAATTACAGCGCCTTACAATACATGCTCACGATGGTTTGGCCCGATCAATTTTTCCTGTTCATACAGTAGCGGATGGAGATGTAGCTTTTGCCCTTTCTACTGAAGGAAAGGAACTTCAGGAAGAGCACTTGCTTACGTTGGCTGTAATGACAACTCTTGTTGTCGAGCGTGCCATCGTTAAGAGTGTAAAACAAGCAAAGACGGTAGAGGATATCCCTTCCGTAGACGATTGGTTGAGTACACATACTTGACATTTCTCCAGTTTCTTTTAAAGATTGAGTGCCGCCTATCTTATGGAAGGCGAGCTTTTTAAAGTGGTGATTCGCGGTCTAGCCTCCCTGGACAAAGGCCAGTACGGGCATGTGACTTTAGCGGTCAATTTCGTGTGTCGCCCAGGAATTGATTTTGCGTACTTTTCTTGCCGCTAAATTACATGGTGCTGTAGTAACTGAAGCGAACCTTGAATATGAAGGTTCTATAACTATTGATCCTCAATTGATGGATGAAGTGGGGATGTTGCCGTATGAACAGGTAGATGTTTTCGATATAACAAATGGTGCAAGATTCACTACTTATACGATTGAAGGCAATCCAGGTTCCCGAGAAATTTGTGTTAATGGTGCGGCGGCGCATCTTGTGGCCGAAGGTGATCGCATTATAGTGGTGGCTTATGTGAGTTTGGCCATGGAAGATGTAAAGCAACACAAGCCTAAAATTGTTTATTTGGATACAGTGAATCGAATTGTTCGTCGTGCTTCTGCTGAACGTCAGCGCACGAAAGCTGTTCTCTTGAATTAGGGGGAGATATGTCTAGAATTTCAATTCATAAACTGCGTGAGTGCAAGGATTCCGGGAAACGTTTTGCGATGTTGACAGCGTACGATTACCCAACTGCACGTTTGGTTGAACAGGCTGGCGTACCGGTAATATTGGTGGGTGATTCTTTAGGTGCCACGGTCTTGGGATATGAGTCGACAGTCCCTGTAACTATGGAAGAAATGTTGCATCATACCCGTGCTGTTGTTAGGGCCACGAAGAAGTCAATAGTTGTTGCAGATATGCCCTTTCTCTCTTATCAAGCTAATGATGATATAGCTATTGAAAATGCTGGACAGTTTCTCAAAGCTGGCGCAACTGCAGTGAAGCTAGAAGGTGGAAGACCTGTTGTTTCACTCGTTCATCGAATGGTCGAGGCTGGGATACCTGTTATGGGTCATTTGGGATTAACTCCCCAATCTGTGAATCAATTTGGGGGCCATAAAATACAGGGTCGGACGCCCGCAGCAGCAGCAAGAATTCTTAATGATGCACAAGCATTGGAAGATGCAGGCGTTTTTGCCTTGGTGTTAGAGACCGTTCCTGAGCAGCTTGCTTCCATGGTTACAAGTAGACTTTCAGTTCCTACTATAGGGATCGGTGCAGGTGTTAGCTGTGATGCTCAAGTGCAAGTTTTACATGATATTTTGGGTATATATGATGATTCTCGCATTCTCCATCATGCTAAGCGTTACGTTAACCTTGGTGAGTCTATTCGTGGTGCTATCCGTGCGTATGCTGACGAGGTTGTGGAAGGTTCTTTCCCAACTTCAGAACATGCGTTTAGCATGGATGAAGATGTACTCCATGAGCTGACACAAGCCTCAGGTAGCATAGTTGAGTGATCTTGGTGGGGCCCCCAAATGTCTCCGTACTCCTATGGAGATGCATAGATGGCGTGATGAGAATCCTGTAAAGCTCGGGTTGGTGCCAACAATGGGGTATCTCCATGAAGGTCATTTATCCCTTATTCGCCGTTCATGTGCTGAAAATGTTAAGACAGTAGTGAGTATTTTTGTTAATCCAACACAATTTGGGATAGGTGAAGATTTAGCTGTGTATCCTCGTGATGAGGAGCGAGACTTAGCATTATTAACTGAGATGGGGGTTGATGCTGTTTATATTCCCTCATCAGATTCTATGTATCCTCCTGATTTTCAGACCTTTGTTTCTTTAGAAGGTTTAACTAGACATTTGGAAGGTGCTTCTCGGCCAAATCATTTTCGTGGTGTGGCTACCGTTGTAACTAAGCTGTTTTCTGTTGTTCATCCTGAACGGTCTTATTTTGGTAAAAAAGATGCTCAGCAATTACGGGTTATTCAGAGATTGGTTGCAGATTTGAATATGCCGGTGGAAATTATTTCATGTGACACGGTACGTGAATCTGACGGTCTTGCCTTAAGTAGTCGTAATGTTCATTTATCGAGTGAGGAAAGAAAAGTGGCACCGTTGTTATATAAGTCATTACAGAAGGCACGCTCTCTTTTTGATAATGGTGAGCGCTGCGGAAACCTAATTCGTGATGCTGTGAGTGAAATTTTGAGTCAGGAATCATTGTTCGAGATCGATTATGTAAGTCTTACTGACGATCAAAGCCTAATAGAAGTTGAAGGTTTGATAGAGCGGCCTGGATTAATTATGGTTGCAGTTAAGTTAGGCTCTGTAAGGCTTTTGGATAATATAGAACTAAGGTTTTAGGTACGGAAAAATTGAAGACTGACGATTTTGACTATTTTCTTCCCCCGGAACGAATTGCACAGTTTCCAGTGGAGCCTAGGGATAGCTCAAAGCTGCTTTATTTGAATGTGCCAAGGGATCATTTGCAACACAGTCATTTTTTTGACTTGCCTCAAATTTTGAACCCAGGCGATTTAGTTGTTTTAAATGATACACGTGTGATGGCTGCTCGCTTTTTAGGTTTTCGTGAGAAAACTAATGGGGTGGGTGCAAAAGTCGAACTTTTACTTTTAAACCGTTTAGAAAAATCTCGCGAGTGGAGGGCTTTGATGCGTCCAGCACGTATCGCACGGCCTGGTGTACGTTTGGTGTTAGAAGCAAAGGAAGGCCCCTTAGCAGCTACAGTTCTTTCACGAGAAGGTGACTATGTTTTTGTTCGTTTGGACAGAGATATTGATTTGAATAACGACGGATTGCTGCCTCTTCCTAGGTATATAAAAAATTATGTTGGTGAGAATGAACGTTATCAAACTGTTTATTCCCATCAACCTACTTCAGCCGCTGCGCCAACAGCAGGTCTGCATTTCACTCCAGAACTTATCGAAGAACTAAAGGGTAAAGGTGTACATTTTTCTAGTATTACGCTTGATGTTGGTGCAGCAACATTTCTTCCTGTTAGAGGGAATGATCCAAATAAACATGTCCTTGATGCTGAACATTTCGAACTCTCTTCTAGCACTGCTGAAGCTCTAAATAATGCTCATCGTGATGGACGTCGTATCGTGGCGGTTGGTACAACAGTGGTGCGAACTTTAGAGTTTGTTTTGCAAAAGGGCTGGCCAATAAAAGCGCAGGAAGGGCATAGTGATTTGTTTATACTGCCTGGCCATAAATTTTTGGCGGTTAATGCTCTAATCACCAATTTCCACTTACCGCGTACTTCTTTGATGATGTTGGTGGCAGCATTTGTTGGTCGAGATCGACTTTTGGATGCTTATAGCGAGGCAATTAGGCAAAACTACCGATTTTATTCATTTGGAGATGCAATGTTTATAATTCCTGGTAACGGAGAGTCCTAGCTAGGCAGGCTCCAGCCAGCTTTATTTTTCTCAATGAGACCTTCCTTGGCTAGCGTTTCCAAATAGATAGCGGTGTTCTTTTTGTGATTGCTTGGTAGTAAGCGACGGATCTCATTTGTTGTACATGAAGGATTTGTTCTAAGGTGTTCTACTATTTGGCCCCGAGCGTATCTGGCAGTTGATTCAAATGGTTGCGATTTTTGCGTAGATGTTTGTAGAGAGGGTTTACCACGTTCTAACCAATGACAGTTGTTTTGCCAAGGGCACAAATCGCAAGAAGGGGAGCGTGATTGGCAAAGTAGTGCGCCAAGGTCCATAAGTGCTAGGTAATGTTTTCGGAAGTTTCGGCTTGGTTCGAGTTCCTCGAGTTGTTTTTGAATTATCTTTTTCGAATCAGGAGATGAGTTTTGAAGACCAAAGAAAGCTCTAGCTATCACACGTGTGATATTGGTATCTGCCGGGTATGATTTTTTGTTTGCGGAGAAACATCTGATTGCAGCTGCTGTGTATGATCCAATTCCTGGAAGCTCAAGCAATTTTTTTTCATCGATCGGAACTTTACTGGCGTACTGTGCTTCAATGAGCTGTGCTGTTCGATGTAAGTTAACTGAACGACGGTTATAACCGAGCCCTGACCATGCGTTAATTACTTCATTGAGCGGTGCCGAAGCAAGGGATTTGATATTTGGCCATTTCGTAATCCAATTTTCCCAGTGTGGTTTTACTCTTTCGACTTGAGTTTGTTGGAGCATAATTTCAGAGATCAGGATTTGATAAGAGTTTTCAGTTTTTCTCCAAGGAAGATCATGTCTGCCATTTTTTTTAAACCATATGTAGAGGTCCTTCCTCATTTCGCTTAAGTTTTTTGGAGGAACAGAAGTATTGGAAGTCATTAGTTAGTTCGAGTATTACGTGCTGTTAAGGGCAGTGTCCACAAAAATTTATTGACTTCAGATAATTTTCCGATTTTTTACGACTTATTTATGATTTGTTTCTGAATGCCGCGAAGAAGGCCGTTCATATCCGTATATCAGGCCATAAATAACTATGGCTGTTAAAGAAATTGCAGCTGCAATGCTACCTGCCTGAAATGCCTGTGGTGCATCAAATGAGTCGATGATTGCTCCACCAATTGCTGGTCCGATTGCCAAGCCAAGTCCACTCAAAGCCACCATCAATCCAATTAATGTTCCGCGATGACTAGCTGGGGCTAGATCCATCATACCTGCGCTGAGAGAGGGGACTGAAAGGACGTATCCACAAAAGATGAAAGCCGTAAATGCTGATGCCATGATGGGGTCTCGCGTTGCTGCCACTATGAATCCTCCGGCGATAACAAACAGTTGGCCTATGATGAGTGGAAGTGTTCTCCCTACACTATCCGCAAAATGTCCTGAGGGTATATATAAAGCAGCACCTGCAGCTATGGATGGGAATAGGAGGAGGGTTAATGTTGTAAAAGAAACCTCTAGTTGGTTTGTGCCATATGCTCTGATTGCAGGGATCATAATGCTCACCCCAACCATTATCAGTAAAACAAGAGAACTCCAAAATATGAGTTTTTTAGATAATGTTGTTTTTAACGGTGGTCGTTTTTCCCGTTCTTCTTTCGGAATTATGCCGCCTCCACGATATGCAGGGATGCGGAAAATAGCTATTAGCAGTGCTAGTGCGATTGCTGCTATAGCTAATATAAAGAGCAGTGTTGGTAGCTGATTTACTACAAATGCTCCTATAAGTGCACCAATTCCAAAACCTACTAGTTGCGCTACATTTAAGAAACCGACAGCTTTCCCTCTATCTGATGCTTCGTAAAAGTCCGCACTTATTGCGTAAACTGCGGGCCATAAAAATGCCGTTGCTAGCCCGAATACTGCTGCGAAAATAAGATATGCATGCGCATCCCAAAAGATTCCCATTAGAACTAACCCGATTAGCATTAAGCTGAATCCAAGTACCATTCCGAGTTTTCGTTCTATACGATCGCTTAGAGCACCTGCGAAAGGTTCAAAAATGAACCTGGAACCTCCGTAAATGGCAAGTAAATAGCCAGTCCATGAATCTCGTGCTTCTAATTCTAGGGGTACAAATTCTTGGAAAATCGCAAATAGCACTATGCCTAGAGCAATTTGTGCGAAAAGAACAGATGCAGCAAGAGGGTATGGTGCTTGCCCGAGCCATGTTCTGATTATTTTTATCACCGTTGAACTTTAAGGCTTTATTTTCTAAGAAACACAAATATATAAAAAGTTTCTCTTGTACTACGATAAATGTATGAGTAAACGTTTTGAAGAAAGTAACACAACTTTTAGAGAAGCAATCAGTGGTATTGATGACGATGTTGATTTGTTTGGTGCTGCTATGGTTATTAGCTCAGTGGGTTTTTCCGATATCGAACCTTCAATTTATCTAAAAGAACTAGATCAATTTTCCGATTCGGTTGAAAGCCAAATGCATTCGGCGATGTCAGCGAGAAAAATAGTTTCTTTGGTAAATACTGAATTGTTTGAAAATCAAGGTTTTCGAGGTAATAAAAATGATTATTACAACCCTGATAATTCGTATTTAAGTCGTGTCTTTGATCTGCGTTTGGGGATTCCAATTACGCTTTCAGTTATTTATATGGAGGTTGCACAACGTATTGGACTCGAATGTGATGGTATCGGGTTCCCGGCACATTTTCTTATTAGATGTGGAGGTGAGAAATCGGAATTGTACGTAGATGTTTTTAATGAAGGTAAATTAATGTCACGCCAAGACTTATTTCTTCGCTTAAAAGAGCAAGGGTTTCTTGGTGATTCCGGTGAATCTTTTATTGCTGCAGTTACGCGACGGCAAATACTTCAGCGCATGCTTACCAATTTAAGAATTGCTCTCCGTCGTATTAATGATTTTGAACGTTGGCTTCCGGTGACTGAGTTGCAATTGATTCTCGAACCTTGGAATTCCGCTCTTTTTCTTGAGCGTGGGATGGTTCATTTTACCAACAGGGAATTTAAAAATTCTCTTGAGGATTTACAACAGTATATTGAAATGGAACCGGATAATTCTAATGAGGATGTTATGCGGATAATTGAAGTGTTAAAGAAGTACCAAGATGATTGATACTTTCGAGGTAACCAATAAAATACCTAGCTTGGGTATCTATATTCATATCCCGTTTTGTATAAAAAAGTGTGGGTATTGTGACTTCAATACCTATTCCGGATTGGACAATCTCAAATCGGATTATACAAATGCAGTGATTAAAGAAATCGAAGGTTGGGGACAAAAGGCACCCCAATGTGTTGTGGACTCAATTTCTTTTGGTGGTGGTACCCCTAGTGAGATGCCCGCTGAACAATTGGGTTCGATACTTGATGCAGTTAAGGAAAATTTTTTTGTTTCAGAGAATGCAGAAGTGAGTTTGGAAGCTAATCCGGGCACTTCCACCTCAAATTCCATGAAATCTTTTGTAAGTACTGGATTTACAAGAATTTCTTTTGGTGCACAGTCATTTTCGGATCGAAATCTAATGTTCTTAGACCGTATTCATTCGGCAGAGACTATAGCTACATCCTTGGATCTTGCGGAAATAGCAGGTTTTACAAGTATTAATTTAGATCTTATGTATGGCTTGCGTGAGCAAACATTGGATGCATGGGATCGTGATCTCAAAACTGCTTGTAAACTTAAGCCTGATCATTTTTCCTTATACAATCTCACCGTGGAGGAGGGAACTCCTCTTTACAAGAGAGTAAAACAAGGGGAAGTTACTTTGCCTAGTGACGATATTTCTGCTGATTTCTATGAGTATGCATGTAAAGAACTTTCAAACAGTGGTTATGTGCACTATGAACTCTCTAATTGGGCTAAACCAGGTCATGAATCGAAACATAATTATGGTTATTGGACTTGGAAACCATATCTTGGAGTAGGTGCAGGGGCACACGGTTTTTTAGAAGGCTTTCGATTTGAAAATATTGCACATCCTGGTGCATATATAGATGCATTAGAAAAAGGCCCGACTCCTGAATCAGTAATTCTGAAAAGAGAGAGGCCTAACCCTGAAGTCTCTACTTCTGATTGGATTACTACACATTTCCGGTTAATCAAGGGGTTTGAGGAAAGAGATTTTTATGAGGAGTTTGGTGCAGAAATAGAGACAATTGCAGGACCAATCCTCTCTGAACTTTGCGAAGCTGGCGTAATTGAGCGTTTTAATTCGACGATTCGGTTAACTTCCCGAGGTAGGCTTTTGCATTCAGAAGTAGCCGTAAAATTTCTTGTGTATTTAAGTGGCTTTGATTTGACGAAACATGTCAGGAAGGTGTAGGGCTGAAAATAATGTATGTCATAGGCACTGCAGGGCATGTGGATCATGGGAAAAGTACCTTAGTAAAAGCTCTTACGGGTATTGAGCCAGATCGTTTGCGTGAAGAAAAGGTTCGCGGTTTAACGATTGACTTGGGTTTTGCTTGGATGGAACTTCCTTCAGGTCGTTCTATTAGTATTGTTGATGTACCTGGGCATGAACGTTTTATAAAAAACATGTTAGCTGGTGCTGGTGGTGTGGATTTAGCTCTTATAATTGTTGCTGCGGACGAAGGTCCGATGCCACAGACAATCGAGCATTTACAGATCTTGGAGCTACTTGATATTCCAGATATTATTATTGTGATAACTAAGTGCGCGCTTGTTGAAAGCGAGTTTGTTGATTTAATTCAAGAAGAGATTTCCGAAGTTTTGACGGAAACTCGTTTTAAAAATGCTCCGATAGCGAGAGTTGATGCATTAACTTCTGAAGGTTTGCCTGATCTTTGTCATGTAATTGATAGTGCCTTAGACAATATTCCTCCGAAACGTGACTTTGAACGTCCACGTCTTCCGATAGATCGTGCGTTCACTATTAAAGGTTTTGGTGCAGTAGTGACTGGCACACTTTTGGATGGACCTTTATTTCTCGGGCAAGATGTTCATATTCAGCCTGGTGGTCTGAATGGACGTATACGTGGTTTGCAGAGACATGCAACAAGTGTTGAAAAACTTGATCCGGGCACAAGGGCTGCGGTTAATTTAAGTGGGATTCGTACTGAACAATTACAACGAGGTATGGTTTTATCTGCGCCTGGTACGATGATTTCTGCACATAGCCTGGATGTTTTATTGAAGGGGTCTACGAATTTGAAGCATCCTATTCAAAATAATGCAGTACTCACTTTTTTGTCCGCTACTTCAGAAACTCAAGCAAAGGTGAGATTACTGAATAAGGATACATTGGAGGCAGGTGATTCTGTTTTTGCACAACTTGTTTTGGATCAAGATGTTGCTGTACTTGTGCGTGATCATTGTATTTTGAGAACTCCTAATGATACCGTTGCCGGAGGGCCGATTGTTACAATTAATCCCCGTAAATATCGTCGTTATGATTCCTCAGTGATAGAAGTTCTCAAACATACTTTGGAGGGGAGTGTGGAAGGCCGTTTAATCAGTTCGGTTGCCGTTGAACCTTACCCGAAAGATAAGATTGCTTCTTTATTAGGTGTGAGTGAAAGTGTTGCCGTATTGGCGATCAAAAACTGTGCCAAAAATTCTGAGGTTACGGAATATAAAGGTTTTCTTTATGGTTCCAATTGGGTTGAGGCGGCGATTACTTCAATTCATGATGTCTTGCAGAATTATTTTTTAAACCACCCTTTAAAGCGAAGTGCACCAAGGAATTACGTGCAAAGTGATGTGGCAATTTCAGGTGTCCACTTTGATTTTGCTATAGAGAGTGCTGTCGCTGAAGGTATTGTTGAGATATCTGATAGCCAAAGGAGTGGTGAATTGATGCTACCGGATCGCGTCGTTTCTTTAACAGACAAGCAAAAGGAATCAAGTGAGGAGTTCCTTGCTATTTTACGCGAGGGTTCAATGAGTCCCCCTACCGGTATCGTGATTGAGGATGAGCTGCTTGCGTGGCTTATTGAAGGAGATGTCATTGTGGATACAGGATCAGGTATTTATTATGACCGAGTTGTGTTTGGCGAAATAGAGAAAGAAATTAAAGAGCATATTTTAGAAAATGGTTCGGCTAGTCTTGCTGAAGTGCGTGATCTACTAGGTATCAGTCGTAAATATGCACAGGCCATATTAGAGCACCTGGATGTTTTGCAGATAACTAGGCGTACAGGAGATGTACGCCTCCTACGTTAAACGGATACAGATTAACTATTTGCAGGTGAGCCTTTTAGTTCTGTCTTGATTTTTCTATAAAACTTAGAAAAGTCCTTTTGCTCCCATGCGACAAGAATTTGCGCTGCAAGTCCAATACTGCTGTAAGTTCCCACGACAACACCAGCAAGCATTACTAAAAGGAAAACATTTATTGTTGATCCCCCAATTAGGAACATAGCTATTATCGTTAATAGGGTTACGAACGATGTATTAATAGAACGGACTAGAGATTCTGTAAGGCTAACGTCTACAACAGTTGCGAAGGGAGTATCAGGACTTCTTGTTAATACGTCACGTACTCGGTCGAATACAACGATGGAGTCGTGAACGGAAAATCCTATCACAGTTAACATTGCAACAATAAATGCTGTATCTACTTCTGTTCCTGAAACTTTGGCAAGTAGTGAGAAAAGTCCCAGTACAAATAATGCATCGTGGATTAAAGCAATAACTGCGCATGCTCCAAAGCGCCATGAACGCCGAACACCCCGAAATGCAAAGGAAATATAGAGAAGAATTACTAGAGCTGCTACTCCGACGGCAATACTGGCATCACGTGCGATTTCCTGTGAAACAGTTCCGGAAATTGTTGCGTAATCTAATCTTTTTACTTCGCCAAAACGATTTTCTAAATCACGCATAATTGTGTCTATTTCCCCAGGTGGAAGTGGTCCAACATCGCCGGTAATGGGGGGGGACCCTTCGAGTTCTCGCGTACGAATCAGATAGGATGAGGACCCAGTTCCTTGTATCTGTGCTCCCTCGTAGCCTATCTCTGTTAATGCAGTACGTAGTTCCGATTGTTCAATTTCATTACTGAATTCAAGTGTGAAAGTAGAGCCACCAGTAAATTCGATACCTGGGTTGAGACGTGGAGGAATTAGAAGAATGACTATTGCAGAAATAAGGACTATTGCTGATAGTCCCATTGTTAGCCACCGACGTTTTGAAAATTCCAACCACTGTCGTTGTTTATCTCGTTGTCCATCGGTAGAAGATGAGATATTGAAAAGGCTTAATGAATTTCCTAAGCGAGTTCCTACTATCATTCTTAAAAATGTTCTTGTAACTATTATCGCTGAAAACATACTGATAAGAACGCCGATTGCTAAGGTTATTGAGAACCCTCGCACAAAAGAGGCACCAAATTGCTCGCCGAACCAAAACAAAATAAAACATGTGATCAATGTCGAAATATTTGAGTCTCGTATAGAAGGCCAAGCTCTTTTGAAGCCGGTCTCGACAGCATTTGAAAGGGGGCGTCCTTTTTTAAGTTCTTCTCTCAACCGTTCGAAAATTAAAATATTTGCATCAACTGCCATTCCTACGGAAAGAATAAATGCCGCAATTCCAGAAAGGGTTAAGGTAACAGGCCAAAGTTTAAAAACAGCGAGAGTTAGTGCTACATAAACAAGAAGTGCGGCAGAAGCAAGGACTCCAGGAAGTCGATAAGCCAATACCATGAAAGCTAATACTGCTAATAATCCAATTTCAGCAGCATTTACAGACTTCTTAACTGAATCATCACCTAGAGTTGCACTGACTTCATTTGATTGAATTGTTTTTAATGGGATTGGCAATGCGCCTGCATTTAATTGTTTTGATAATTCAGATGCAATTGTAAAACTTTCCAAACCTGTAATAACACCTACGTCGCTGATGACTCCTTGGATAACTGCGTTGGAAATTAGTTCACCGTCAAGAAAAATAACCATTCGGCGACGTTGATCATTGATTTCAAAAGTGAGTGCATTTGATGTAATTTGACGCAGTAATTTGCTTCCAGTTTCAGTTGTTTCAAAAACTACTTGGAAAGTTGTTCCAATTCGTTCGGGGAAAGTGTTGTTTTTTAAATGCTCGCCAGTCATTGCAACGCTTTGGCCGTTGATCTCTCCAGTTGCTGGCTCTATTTCTCCATTTTCATTAAAAACAAAGTATTCCAAAGAAGCAGTTCTTCCTATTAGCCGTTCAGCCTCTTCAAGGCTTATGCCAGGCAGCTGTACTTCTAGGCGATGATTACTAGACAGTGAAACCTGTGATTCCGCTACCCCGAATTCATTGATACGTCGTTCAATAACTGTTTTTACCACTTCAAGGGCAGAATCTAAATCCCCCTGGTAGCCTGCAGGTGGGTTTGCTTCTAAAACTAGGTGAGCACCACCTTGTAGGTCGAGCCCTAATCGTAAGGTTTCTCGTTCATATCCTCCTACGGAAAAGCCTTTTCCTTCAGGCCAAAAATTTCCCGGGAGATATCTAGAAGGTGTACTTGGCCATACAATTACGAGGCAAAATACAGCTACAGCAATAATGCTCGCAAACAAAAAAACCGTCGATCTACTACGCATAAATCTTAATGGACCCTTTGTTGTTTTGAGGTATTTTCAATTTGCTCAGGTTCATTTTCTTCGATGGGCTCCAGTGTTGTAAGCCTACGTTCCACCGCATCCAGAGTTGTACGAATTTGAACATCAGGTGCAATTTCCAACAAAATTTCAGTATTTCCTTCAGCAGGCGTTAAAATCTCTTTTACTTCGCCAATTATGCCTCCCGTCGTTACAATCTCATCGCCAATTTGCATTGCGCTCATCGCTCGTTTACGGTTCCGTTGTTGTTTTAAAACTGGTTGTAGAAGAATAAAGTAAAAGGCTACCACCGCAAGGACGGTGTAGAAAATGATGCTGAACATTACACCCATAGTCGACTCCTATCCCTACTTGTCTAGCCTGGATATATTAACTATAGCTGTAACTTCTCTTTTGCGCGTATCGCTGAAAAATTTGATTTTATCCAGAAGTGTTTAAATTACACAATTTCAGAATCCTTGCAAAGAATTCACAGTACCGGTAATGTCTGTCCAAAGTTTGATATGGCCCTTTGGTGGCCATGCCGTCTGCTAATTGAATGAGTAAAATTGGGATGACCCAGCCCTCTACATCTTGAAGGAAGCTTTGAATAGATTGTTTGGGAGGTGGCCAAGATTGCGCAAGCCTCCCTGCTCTTAAGTGATAACGGATAAGTAGCCTAACAAATTTCCTCGAAGATGCTTCCAAGCCAATTTCTTCTAAACGTGAAGATATAAGTTCAGCGCCTATTAAGCCGTGTTTTGGGAAAATAATGCGTCCATTTTTTTCGATTGCGGACTCTGGCTTACCGACATCATGTAAGAGGCATCCGAGGCGCAGTAAGACTTCTATTGGTAGCCCATCAATTTTTTTTTCTAACAATGTACTGATTTCATCCCAGTTGATAGTTTTTCGGAAAATATTGCTCCAATCATTTTGTTTTAATAATCGATCAAAGGCGCCTACGGTGCATAGGTTATGATTCAGTACATCGTAGTAATGGAGGGTTGGTTGTATGAAATTTCGGCCTGTTTCCAGTTCAGGTATGATCGTTGTGAGCGTACCTGTGTCGTCCATTTCGCGTAGAGCATTTTCTGAGTCACGAGAGTGTAAGGCTTTAAATAACTGATTGGTCAGTTGGTTATGGAAATTAAGCTCGTGGGTGAGCTTTGTCGTATTGTTCCCGAAGGTGTTCATTTGTCAATTGTGTATAGATTTGCGTTGTTTGAAGGCTTGCATGACCGAGTGCTTCCTGTAATTCCCTCAAGTTACGGCCACCGCTCAATTGATGTGTAGCGTAGCTATGACGCAACATATGAGGCGTTACAGTAAATCCTATACCAGCCTGTTGCCCATATAGTTTGACAATTAACCAAAACCCTTGACGAGTTAAGCGCGCTCCTCTTCGGTTTAGAAAAAGTGCTGGGTCAGGATTTCCTTTATTTGCTTTTTCAAATTTAGGGCGTACCTCATTGAGATAGCGCTTTAGATCCTCGATGGATGATGGTTCTAGAACGAGTATGCGTTCTTTTTCACCTTTTCCAATTGTTCGCAATGTTACAGGTGAGCTACTAATAGTTATATCTTCTAGGTCAAGTGCAACTAACTCCGATGCTCGGAGCCCAGTGCCATATGCTAATGAGAGCATTGCTTTATCGCGTAGAGCTTCAGGTGTTTTTTTTCGTGCAGGTTGTTCTAGTAAATCATCGACTTCTTCAACGGTTAGAAATTTAGGTAAGCCCTTGATCATTTTAGGGGATTCAAGACCATCAATAAGTTCTTTTGATAAGTGTCCTTCACCAACGAGGAATTTTATAAAGGTGCGTGCTACAACTGTTTTGCGAGCCAAAGTAGTTTCTTTATAGTTGCGCTCTCTTAAGGATACTAGATAAGCTTGGATTTTTGATTTGGTAAGTTTATCTTCAGGAGTGGTTGTTTCATTAGAGTCGTAGTTTGTAAGAAATTTTTTTAGTTGATTTAAGTCAGTGGCATATGCTTCCATAGTGTTGCTTGATGCCAGTTTTTCTTCTTTTAAGAAATCCAAGTATTTTTCGATTAAATTATCAATCATAAGTTAACAGCTTTGTGTAGGTAGGAATCGTATCGGTTATGTCGGCTTGGGTCTAGCTTCCTTTAATTAATCGTATCCATCGTCTTTTGCCAACACGAATTACTGATCCGGGTATTACCGTTAGGTTTTCATCAGAGACAGGGTTTCCGTCAATTGAAACCGCACCCTGTGACAAGAGGCGTTTTGCTGCTCGTCTAGACTCAGTCAAATTTGCTGAGGTCAAAATATCAATTAGAGAGTAGTCATCCGTTACGTGAAATTCTGGTATTTCGTCAGGTTCTTGTCCTTTTTGAACAGTTTGTTTGAAATGTTCAGCTGCTTGTTTTGCGGCTGTAGAGTTGTGTAGTTCTTTGACGATCGTCAGTGCTAGGTTCTGTTTTTCTTCCATAGGATCAGCTGTACCTGATTCCAGTTTTCCTATTATTTTCTCGACTTCTCTCCGATCACGATTTGTTGCAAGCATTAGGTAGTCTGGGATAGCTGAATCAGGTATAGACATCACTTTTCCAAACTGCTCAAATGGCTCATCGTCTAGGCCAATAAAATTCCCTAAGGACTTGGACATTCTAGCTTTTCCATCAAGGCCCACTAGGATAGGCATTGTTATAGGGACGTGTTTTCGCTGACCATGTAGCGTTTGAATTTTTCTTCCAGCCATCAAATTAAACAATTGTTCTGTGCCCCCTACTTGTACGTCACAATCGAGGGCCATTGCATCGTAGCCTTGCATAAGTGAGTAGAGAAATTCATGGAGGTAGATTGCATCTTTACTTTGTTGACGTTTTTTAAAGTTGTCTCGGGAAAGCATTTCTGCCACAGTAAAGTCTGAGAGCATTTCAATAAGTTCAGTTAGCTTGAGTTCACTTAACCATTCCGAGTTATGCCGGAGTTCCGTTTCTCCCGGATGCAGAAATTTGGTGGCTTGTGAAAAGTATGCCTTTTCATTGGCTTTAATATCATGTGAGGTTAACTGTGGCCTCAGTTTGTTTTTGTCTGAAGGATCTCCTATTAATGCAGTTGCATCACCAATTAAGAAAATTGCAGAATGTCCAAACTCTTGGAACTGGGATAATTTTCTCAAAGGTACTGTATGACCTAGGGTCAAAGAGCTTGCAGTGGGATCTATGCCGAGATAGACCTTGAGCGGTCTATCTTCCTCTAACAAACTTTTTAATTCTGCTGAGAACGTTTTGTAGAGCCCTGCATCACCGTAGTCAACACCACTCATTAGAACATAAAGTTGTTCTTCAACAGGGGCCATTTTCCTAGTCATTCATGATATCCCGTATATGTGTCACGTCTTTTTCAATTTGTGTTTTCAACATTTTAAGGTCTTCAAATGTTTTTTCACCTCGAATTTTAGTAATTAGTTCTATTTCTATGCGTTTATCATAGAGGTCACCCTCAAAATCTAGGATATGTGTTTCTATTGATATATGTCCTTCATCAAATGTAGGTCTTTCCCCAATATTTGTTGCACCATGGTAGATATGATTCTCATTCTCTATAAAAACTCTAGTCGCATAAACCCCAAACGCTGGAAGGAAGCGGTCTGCAGCAACGGATATGTTGGCAGTTGGGAATCCAAGCATACGTCCACGCTCATATCCATGGACTACTGGTCCTGCTAGTCGATAATGTCTGCCAAGTAATGTTTTGGCTTCTTCTAATGACCCTTGCTCAAGGCTAGCTCTGATTTTCGTGGATGAGCAACGTTCATTTCCAACCAAAAACGGCTGTATTGTAATTGTTTCAAACCCAATTTTCCTCCCAAGGATTTGCATTCGCTGAACCGTGTCGCCCGGAGCTCCTCGACCAAAGGCAGCATCCGGCCCTAATACGAGCAGACGCATCCGCAATGTTTGATGAAGTTCTTCAGCTAGTTCTTCAGCTGTGATCTCGGCAAGTTCAGAAGTGAATGTGAGAGGCGCGACCCATTTTGCACCATTTTCTTTTAGCAATGTGATACGTTCTTCAAGAGATGTAAGGTAACGTGCATGTATTTCCGGCTTCAAGACGGTGATTGGATTTGGGTGAAGCGTAATAACTCCTGGCTCTAATTTTTTTTTGCTTGCCTCATCATAGAGGCACTTTAGAAGAGCTTGATGTCCAAGATGTACTCCGTCAAGAACACCTATCGTTACTGCTGTATTGGCAGTGGACTTAAACGCCTCCAACTGTGTACGAACCAAATGTGTTACTGACATAACTTTCCCTAAATTACTGCCGCTTAACCCCATCTTCTACTGCTAAGGGTGTGTAATCTAGTCATTGATGTTCCTTTATGCTTTGATTTTGATTTGGGCGATCATTATTTTCGTGCTTTCTTCGATTCAAAATCCTTTAAATCTTGGATCTTCAATAATTTTTTCGATAGCTTTCCACTTAGTTGAATACATAGTTTTGGCGTTCCTAGTAGCGATTGCATTTCACCGTACAAATCGATTTTCAAACTTAATCTTTTTAGTTGGGTTTCCTTTGCTTTTGGTTGCTTTATATGCTGCAAGTGACGAAATTCACCAAAGTTATGTTGATGGTAGGCAAGCTTCAGTTAAAGATTTTTATATAGATGTTTTTGGGGCTAGCTTAGGCATTTTTTGTGCGAGGTTCTGCATTTTTTTGAGATCTAGGTTGGCTCGGTAGTCAATGCTGCAATTGTTATATCCCCGAAATGTTGTTCTTGGACAACCTCGCATACGCCAAGTTTTAGTAGTTCTAGTAAAGCTAGAAAGGTCATGACTATTTCTAAACGAGTCAGACATTGCTCAAGGGTGGCACGGAATGAAAGTTGGGGTTGTTCTTGTAATTGTGTTTTTAACAAATCCACTTGTGCTGCTAATGTAACTGTCCTTCTTTGAACAATGGATTCTTTCCTAGATTTTTTTGGTCTTGCTAGGACACTAGCCATAATCTCGGTTAGAGCCGACATAGTGATATCAGTAAGGCCGGCAGGTGGGACAACTTTTTCAGTAGGTCCTCCTTTTGGATAAGCACGTAATCCCGCTTTTTGACGTTCCCCTAACTCGGTTGCAACCGATTGAAATCGTTGGTATTCACGTAGCATAGTGACAAGATCTAAGCCCTCATGTGCAGGATCTTCCTCAAAGTAATCTTCTTCATTAGGCTCATTTTTTTCAGGTAGCAACGCTCTCGATTTCATTTGAATAAGGCGTGCACCTATTGAAACGAATTCCGCTAATTCTTTCGGGTTGGTAATCTCACGGGCATGGACTGCTTCCAAATATTGGTCAGCAACTTGCAGGAGTGAAATTTCAGTAATATCTAGGTCCTCTCTTTGTAGCAGTCGTAACAACAAATCAAGAGGTCCTTCAAATAAAGGTAATTGAATTTGGATTGCTTCAGCATCAGGTATCAGTTGAATGTTCCTGTTACGCATTTTCTATTTGTCTCGTCCCAATTCAGGACGTAGAGATTGTGCCTTGCCTAAGTAAATATGCTGAATGTCTTCGGGGTTTTGGTCTGTATTTAAATGTAGCATTACGCGGATAACCTTTTGTAGACTTCCAGGCACGGCCATTTCGTTTCCGCACATCAGTGGTACCATTGTCCAGCCTAATTGTCGTGCAGCAACCGCTGGAAATTCTGCATCTAGGTCTGTTGTAGTTGTAAAAAAGGCTGACGCGATATCATTTTTTTGAATTTTATTAGATATGATCATTTCTTCGAGCAGTTTTTTGGTTGCACTTAAAATTGCTTCCTTGGAATTTTCCGAAGCGGTGATAGCACCGCGGACACCACGCACTGGCATCACGCCATCTCCTTATAGGTTTTTCTCATCTGACAACAGAATTGATAGGTTCAATTGGATGCTGTTATTGCCTGTCGTCATGTGCTGTTATGTGACTAACAAACTCCCTTATGTGCTGCGCAGCATTTACCTCGCCTGCAGCATCAATTACCGAGATTATAGCAGAGCCCATCACGACGGCATCTGCAATTTTTCCAACTTGTGTTACATGTGATTGTGTGGAGATGCCAAAACCGACTGCTAAAGGCAGATCTGTCTTTTCTTTAATGCGCTGGATAAATGTTTTTAAATCAGGGGGTAGAGTTTCTCTTTTTCCTGTAGTACCGGTTACACTCACGCAATACAGGAACGTGTCTGCGATTTGCGAGATGTATTCGATGCGTTCATTGGTGGTTGTAGGAGATATCAAGGGTACGAACGACATGTTTTTTTGTCTGCAAATTTCCACAAAATCCCTGGATTCTTCCGGAGGCAGATCTACTACGATAAAACCATCTGCTCCAGCATTTGCTGCATCTATGACTGCCTTTTCTTCTCCGTAGGCAACAAATGGGTTGGCGTAACCCATTAGTAGGACGGGAATTGATAATCCTTGTCTCCGGGCCTCTTCAACTAAACGGAGGCATCCGGAAAATGTAGTCCCCGCGTTTAGCGCTATTTCATTAGCTTTTTGGATAGTAGTGCCATCAGCAAGTGGGTCAGTAAAAGGGATTCCTAATTCGACCGCATCCGCACCACTTTTTTCTAGAGTTAATAACAAGTTAACAGTTTCTCTTGGATGTGGATAACCTGCGGTTAAGTATGGCATAAACAGGGTGCGTTGAGCCTTACGGGCAGATATAAATTTTTCCGTAATGCGGTCTCTCACTGACTAGCCTCCTATGACAAGTAGTGTAAAGCTTGTTGCGTTGAATAATGCGTGAAAAATAATGCTATCTATTAAATGTCCTTTTCGCCAAAAAAGCCATGCAAGCACAATCCCGATTACGAAAAAAGGAATTAAACTACCAAGATCTAAATGAACAGCGCTAAAAATTGCCCCTGAAATTATTGCTGCTGGCCAAAACCCCCATTTTGAGAGCCCTCCAAATATTAAACCTCTATAAAGTACTTCTTCGGCAATAGGCGCAAGTAAAATAAGACCAACCCCAGCTAAAGCGATCGTCCAAGTATCTCTTAATATTTCAGTTGGAACAGTTGAATTTGGTTCCAAAATTGAAATATTAAGCTTACTTATAAGACTTATGTACAGAGCTAATAAGAGGTAGCAACCGATTACTGTAATTATTGGTGTGATTAAATTGTGGATTGTGAATCTAGTTGGTTTTAATTTTGAGAGTAATAACTTCGGCTTCAAACCGATGATCAGTATTACGAGACCAATGATGGCTGTTTGTAGGATAAGCAAACGTCCAAGGTTTAAGCGTAATGTTGATGAATTAGCTTGAATTGTTGGCGGAGATAGATCTTTACTAGTTATGTTTTCATTGATGGTTGTTAGTTTTTCGCCTGCATATACCGCAACAGCTTCAGCCTTCACAAAAATATCGCCGATATCTTGAGATTCTGTTTGATAATCAAGAAGTGTAAGGAGTCCTACTAATCCTAGCTCAAGGACTAGTACTAGGGTTATTGTGCCGAATATCCCATAGATGACTTTGCGGGCTCCCCAAGGGAAATCAAGTTTAGGAGTTTTTATTTGATTCAGAGTGTTATCCCGAATGCAGTGGCAACGGTATGCATATCTTTATCTCCTCTACCGCTCAATCCAATTAATAGATCTTCATCTTTTTTCATTTCACCAGCGATTTGAGCTGCGCCATAAATTGCATGTGCTGGTTCCAATGCTGGGATAATGCCTTCTGTACGGGTTAGTAGTTGAAAACCTTCGAGTGCTTCCTCATCGGTCACTGATAGGTATTCGGCACGGGCTGTGTCTTTTAGCCATGAATGTTCAGGACCCACCCCTGGATAGTCTAGGCCAGCAGAAATACTGTGTGTTTTTTCAATTTGTCCATTTTCATCTTGTAGGAGATAAGTCTTTGTACCATGTAAAATTCCTGGTTCTCCCCTACTTAAAGTTGCTGAATGCTCCCCGGTTTGCTCACTACGCCCACCAGCTTCTACACCTATGAGCCGTATTGGATCTTCAAGCAAGGGTGAAAAAAGGCCAATAGCATTACTACCACCTCCTACACATGCAATAGCTACTTCGGGAAGTTTTCCTGCCTGATCGATCATTTGTTTACGTGCTTCAATTCCAATTACAGACTGAAAATCTCTGACGATTGTCGGAAAAGGATGCGGTCCGATTGCAGAACCGATCAGATAATGAGTTGATTCAACATTGGTTACCCAATCACGCATAGCTTCATTGATAGCATCTTTTAATGTTTTGCTACCTGATTCGACACTTACTACTGTTGCTCCAAGCATTTTCATTCGAAAAACATTTAAGGATTGTCGTGCTATATCTTCGGAACCCATATAGATTACGCATTCCAGACCCAGCATCGCGCAAACTGTCGCAGTTGCAACCCCATGTTGACCTGCTCCGGTTTCTGCAATGATTCTTGGTTTCCCAATTCGCTTTGCAAGTAAAGCCTGTCCCAGAGCGTTATTAATTTTATGAGCCCCCGTATGTGCTAGGTCCTCTCTTTTAAGCCAAATACGTGCCCCACCAATTTCACTACTTAATCTGGAAGCTAGCGTTAACGGTGTGGGCCGGCCAGCGTAATGTGTTAGTAGGGACGTGAGTTCTTTTCTGAACTCAGAATCTTGGCGTAATTTTATGTATTCTCTTTCAAGCTCGTCGTGGGCTTCAGCCAAAACTTCAGGTATATAACGACCCCCGTATTCTCCAAAACGAGCAGATATTTCATTTTCATTGCGATTCATTTGCAACTCCTTTGGCAGCTCGTATGAATTTTCTTATTGTTGAGTGGTCTTTTTTTCCGTCTTTTTCAACACCACTTGAAACGTCTACAGCCCAAGGGAGCACAGTTTTTATTGCTTGACTTACGTTTTTCTCAGTAAGACCTCCTGCGAGGAGGAGTGGAATTTGAGAGTTGATTTTTGTTGCTATTTCCCAGTCAAAAGTCTTTCCTGTTCCACCTTTTAATTTTGTTGTTGCAGTATCTAATAGTAAGCCAGCAGCTTTGTTTTGAGACATATGGTTAACGATATCTTGAGTTGTTGTTTGAGGAAAAATGTGCACCACTTCTATTGCGGGAATTTCCAGCTTTGCGAAGTAATTTTTTTGCTCATGTCCCGAAAGTTGTATGAGATCAAGGTCAACTGTTTGAGTAACTTCATTTATAAATTCAATTGATTGATCAGCAAATACGCCTACTATAAGTGGTTTAAATTTTTCTAAGTTGTCTTCCAACAATTTTTTCCATAAACCTAGTCTTTTTTCAGGCTGGTTATCATTAATCTCCGATGGACTAATTGGTACACGTCCTTGTCTACCCCCTTTGCTATGAATCACTTTGACAATTTCACTAGCTTTCTTTGGCGTAACTTGTCTGGGTGAAGGTGCAAATACTAACCCGATAAAGTCTGCACCGGCTTCAACAGCTACCTCTGCAGTTTTTGGATCGCTTATCCCACATATTTTTACTCGCGTCATTGTTGTCTCTGTGATGTTCCGACGAGATCGGATATTACTTCACTCGGATTAGTAGCAAGCATTAGTGCTTCGCCAACTAGAACTGATTTTGCACCAGCGTTTTCAAAGCGTACTACGTCTTCACGACTGGAAATTCCACTTAACGCTGCTAACAAAGCTTGTTGGGGTGCATTTTTTGCCAATTTTTGTGTTGTATTTAAATCGACTTCAAAGGTATTTAGATTTCGATTATTGATGCCAATTAAAAGTGCATTGACTTTTTTAGCTATTTCCATTTCTTGCGCTGAGTTTACTTCTACTAATGCTTCCATATCTAGTTCATGGGTGATCTTCAAGAATTTAGTTAGCTCATCTACCCTTAAACACGCAACAATTAATAGGATGGCATCTGCACCTGCAGCACGGCTTTCAATAATTTGATATTCGTCTACGATGAAATCTTTTCTAAGAATACCCGGCCGTTCTGGGGTGTGATGCTCCACTATTTGACGTGCTGCTTGGAGATCTGTGAGATTACCTTTAAACCATTTTGGTTCGGTTAGTACGGAAATCCCAGCTGCACCGCCTTTGGAATAGAGAGATGCCTGTTGTGCTGCGTCGATAGCTACAGCAATATCACCTTTACTTGGAGACGCACGCTTGATTTCTGCGATGACTGACGTATGCCCTTCATCGAGTCTTTTTCTGAAATTAATAGTCAGAGGAGCTTCCCTCAGTTTTTTTTCAAGAGCTTTTTGGGGAAGAATTAATTTTAATTCCTCTACATCTTTTCGCCTTTGGGCAACTATGCGTTCAAGTATGGATGGTTCCCGAAAGTTCGTTGAATTCGTCATAGCTGTTCCTGGGTTAGCGTTATAAAATCCGCGGCTACTTTTTGAGCTGTTCCTGAAGAGATGGCTTTTTTTGCAACAATAAGGCCATCCTCTAATTGGTCTACGATACCTGCGACGTAGCATGCAGCTGCCGAATTTAAAAGTACAAAGTCCATTACAGGACCCTCTTCTCCTGCGAGAACTGCTTGTAATGTCCGTGCATTGTCTTTCGGAGAACCTCCTGATACGGCCTCTAGTGGACAAGTTTCCATTCCGAAATCTTGTGGTCGTATTTCTTCCTCAGTAATTGTATCTTTTTCTATTTTCCATACCGTGGTTGGTGCCGAGATACTTATCTCATCTAGGCCATCGTTTGAATGGACTACCATTGCACGTTCTAAGTTCCTTAATCTAAAAGCTTCCGCCATTAAGGGTGCTATTTGTTTTGAACCAACACCTGCTAGTTGTCCCTTCGGGTTTGCTGGATTCGTTAAGGGACCCAGGAGGTTAAATATTGTTGGAATACCAAGTTCACGTCTAACACCTGCCACATGTTTCATTGCCGGATGAAATTTTTGCGCGAACAAAAATCCAAACCCACACTTTTCGATGATTGCAGCAGCCTGTTTTCCATCGAGGTCGAGATTGGCACCAAGTTCTTCCAGGATATCAGCACTTCCGCATTTTGATGACATTGCGCGATTTCCATGTTTTGCAACGCGAGCTCCTGCTCCTGCTACGACGAAGCTTGCTGCGGTGGAAACATTGAAAGTATCTGCTCCGTCTCCCCCTGTGCCGCAGATATCTATTACGTTTTTGATTGGAACTGGCTTAGCGTAATTCTGCATAATTTTCGAACACTCTGCTATTACATCAGCTTTTTCCCCATAGGTATGTAATGCGGTAAGGAACGAAGCAATTTGAGTTTTGGGAACTTCACCTGTCATGATAAGTTTCATTATTTCAGCGGCATTTTCGGCGCTGACACCTTTTTCTTCGTCGAGGGATTTAGTTACTGTTTGTATTAATTTGTTCTCGTCCAATTGCCAGTCCTTAAGTCTAGAAAATTTTGTAGCAATAATTTGCCATGTTCTGTTGCAATCGACTCGGGATGAAATTGCACACCCTCTACGGTGTACTTCTTGTGTCTCACGCCCATAATTATTCCACTTTCTGATTGAGATGTAATCGAAAGTTCATCAGGAAGGCTAATGTTTGTCCCTGCTAGTGAATGATACCTAACTGCTACAAAGTCTTGCGGGATCAGATTGTAAACTCCTTCTCCGTCATGGCTGACAATTGAAGTTTTTCCATGTTTTATTTCACCAGCCCCCTCAATATTTCCTCCGAATGCTTCATAAATGCACTGATGCCCTAGGCAAACCCCTAAAATGGGCACTTTTCCTGCAAATTCTCGAATTATTTCTACTGATATTCCAGCAGTTTTTGGACGGCCAGGTCCAGGTGAAATTACAATTTGGGAAGGGGAAAGCGTTCGGCATTCGCCTATAGAAATTTCATCATTTCGAAAAACAGTAATTTCAGCTCCCAATTCTGCAAGGAATTGATAGAGGTTATAGGTGAATGAATCATAGTTGTCGATAAGTAGCAGGCTCATTGGGTGCTTTCCTTTTTCTGTTCTTCTGTCACTTTTTTCATTTTCTCCCATCCTTCTAAGGCTGCTGGGAATCCCGCGTAAACGGCTACCATCCTCAACGTTTCAGAAATTTCCTCCTGACTGGCTCCGTGATTTAATGCACCTTTGAGGTGTGCAGATAATGCTTGTGGGCGCCCACCGAGAGCAGCAGTTATTCCGACCGTTATGAGACTGCGAGTACGTCGATCCAATCCTGGTGATGACCAAACTTCTCCGAGCGCAAAATCTATAATATCGTCAGATAAATTACCCCAAGCAGCTTTTAGTTGGGCTTCAAGTTCTTGGGGGTCGCCGTTCTGGAGAGTCCGCAGAACATCTAATCCTTTTACATGTCTCGTTTGTAATTGTTCTGATTCACCTAGGTCATCTAAAGATGTGTCGTTCGATGTAATAGGGTTTGTTGTCCTAAAGAAAGAGTTCACTGATTCATAAACGGGTAAAGGTAACTTTTTAATTACAGGGTCCGTAAAATCAAACCATTCCGCTTTGATTTTACCGGTACGTATTTCACCATCCCAATCAGAGGGGGTATATAAGTTGTATACAGTGTGTCCATCAACATCCTGGACATAGGTAGTCTCATAAAAATCTGAATCCGTAATTTTTGTTGTTATGCCGAATTTGCTCAGTATGTTGGTCATCCCATCTTCTGTGGTTAGATGTTCTTTGGTTAATGTTCCAGATGGGAGTTCCCAATCTGTATCTTTTGGTTGCCGGACAAGCACAATTTTTTGTTGTCGCATCAAAATTGCCGCAAGCACGATTTTCTGGGCCATAGTGTATTTTACGCCGTATCTGCTTCTTCTGTGAGTGTGGCTTCTGCTTGGTCTAGTGCTCTTTCCAATGCGCCTAATTTATTCATGCTTTCTTGGTACTCGGTTAGCGGTATTGAGTCATAAACAATTCCACCACCAGCTTGTAGATAGGCATTATTGTTTTTTGTCACCATAGTTCGAATAGCGATGCAAGTATCCAAACTTCCTGCGAATGATGCATAGCCTACTGCTCCTGCATAAATATCCCGTTTTTCTTCCTCTAGTTCTGCAATGATTTGCATAGCACGTACTTTTGGTGCGCCAGTAACTGTCCCAGCAGGAAAAACGGATCTAAATGCGTCAAATCGGGAAAGCCCGTTTTTTAATTGTCCTGAAACTTGCGATACGATATGCATAACGTGCGAGTAGCGCTCAATTTTCATTAGTGAATCTACTTGTACTGTTCCAGGTTTTGAAACTTTTCCAACATCGTTCCTGCCCAAGTCTACGAGCATGATATGTTCTGCTCGTTCTTTTTCATCTGCTAATAATTCTTCAGCTAGTTCTTCATCCTCGGCGGGTGTTTTTCCTCTTGGTCTAGTTCCTGCTATTGGATGCGTTGTCACTAAACCATTTTCTACTCGTACCAATAGCTCAGGCGAAGCTCCTACAATTTGAAAGTCACCCATCTCTAGATAAAACATGTATGGCGATGGGTTAACTGTTCGTAATTGTCGATAGATCGTAAATGGATGTACGTTGATGGGGCGTGTCAGTCTTTGTGAAGGAACAGCTTGGATTACTTCACCCGCAATAACTTGTTCACGAATCTCTTCTACCATAAGTTCATAGCCTTCCCTACCAACATTTGAAATCGAACGATTGTGCTCACTCCCTTTTGAATTTGTTGGGTTTTCAGGAAGACGTATCGGATTTTTTAGACGTGAAACTATCTTTTCTATGCGTTCCGTTGCATTCGTATACTCTTCATCTATATCCCTATCTAAATTGCAATGGGCTACTACTTGCATACGGTGTCGTAGATGATCGAACACGACTATCGTTTCACAAAGCATGAACATAGACTCTGGAATTCCAATCGGGTCTGTATCATTTATCGGTACGCTGGGCTCGTAGTGATGTACGGCCTCATAACCTACATAGCCAATGGCTCCTCCTGTGAAGGGCGGTAATCCTTCGTGCGGTATGTAGTTGATTTCATCAAGTTCTTTCTCGAGGGCTATTAATGGGTCGATAGATCCTTGGTCTGTCGTTAATACATTGAAAGGTGCAGTTCCAAGAAACGAATAACGGGCGATCTGTTCTCCCCCCTCAACTGACTCGAGCAAAAAGGAATAGTTGTCTTCACGAATTTTTAGAAAAGCAGAGACAGGTGTTTCTAGGTCCGCTACAACTTCACGAAAAATTGGCGTGAGATTACCTTGTTTAGTTTTTGCGATTTCACGTATCTCATCTAGAGTTGGATGTATCATTCTAATTCTTCTTTAAATAATCTAACCCAAGTGCATCTCGAACTAATTCCATAGTATCTTGAGCCTGTTTTTGGGCTCGTAATGTACCTACCTCTAGTGCTTCACGGACAAGTTCATGATTTTGTTCGAAGTGAGCGCGTTTTATGCGGATAGGTTCTAAAAGAGTATTAAGTGCTTTGGCTAATTTTTGTTTTACTTCTACATCTCCTACTTTTCCTACGAGGTAGCGTTCTTTTAAGTCTGCAATTTCCTCGGTGTCTTGATTAAATGCATCGTGGTACATGAAAACAGGATTACCTTCAACATGGCCCGGGTCTGTTGCACGTATTCGTGTTGGATCTGTATACATTTGACGAACTTTTTCAGTGACGGTGTCTTCATCATCACTCAGGTAGATAGCGTTGTTTAAGGATTTGCTCATTTTTGCCTGACCATCTATGCCAACAAGTCGTGGTACACGACCTACTAGCCCATCAGGTTCGGGAAAAATATCCCCAAATTGTCTGTTGAAACGGCGCGCAATCTCCCGAGTCATTTCAATATGCGGGAGTTGGTCTTCTCCTACTGGCACTAGGTGTGCTCTAGGCATCAGGATATTTGCAACTTGCATGACCGGGTAAGTGAAGAAAGCCAAGGGAACAGATTTTTTCCCAAACCCATCCATCTCTGTTTTCAAAGTGGGATTGCGTTGTAAAAGTCCAAGAGGTAGAAACCAACTAAGCCAAGTTGTTAGCTCAGTGTGTTCTGGGACAAGGCTTTCGATTACAAAATTGCTCGTTTCTGGGTTTAAGCCTACAGCTAGCCAATCGAGAGCTACGTTCCAGACTGATTCCCTTACATGTTTAATATCGTCTGCATAATCACTGACCTGATAATCTGCAATTAAAAAATTGCAATCGTAACTGTCTTGCAAATCAAGCCAATTTTCAAGAGCACCCGCATAATGCCCCAGGTGTAGTGCGCCTGTGGGGCGAATGCCAGTTAAAATGCGCTTTCGCTCAGACATTACTGGTGCTAACTGTCATAGCAGCCATCAAGAAAGCCTAGTAACCTTTCGCAAGCATCTTCTGTGGCAGTAATCGTTTTTTCTTCATCCACGCAAACAGCTCTTATGGCTTCGACTTCTGCATTAGAATGTGCGATGTCAGATTCCCTATGGACGGCAAAGAATTCATATTCTTTCGGTTGCATATTGTACATATCTCGCAAACCAGCAATTTTTTCTTCTGCTATGTTTGGAACTTGTCCCTCGTATGCAAAGATGGTTGCAATTGCCTCAGCTATAGGAGCATTTGAGCATTTCTCCTCAAAGTGCTCAATCAATTGAGTGGTTTGATTATTAGGTTGGCCAGTTTCAACCTCTTTACGAGATACTCCTAGTGCCTCTGCAAATTCTATCCATAGGGTTCTATGGTTACGTTCACCGTACTCTTCATCCCATAAATTTTTCAATAATGTTTGACGAACACTTGGTGAATCTGTACGAGCATGGATTGCCGAAAGGAAGCGGGGAAATGCTGCTTCAAAATGGAAATATTGTCGTGCATATTCCTGAAGTTGTTCTATCTTCAACTCTCCCTTTGTCCAAGCTTGGTAAAAAGGGTGTTGAAGCATGGTTCGTTCTTGCAGAACCACCTGAAGTTGGTCTTCAAGATTTGTTGTTGTCATATTTTCCTCCTGACAAAAACCCCCCATCTCAAGGACGGGGGGACCGCGGTGCCACCTTGCTTCTTTAGGTTTTCTAAAGCGCTTTATGTTGCGAATTAACTCGCAACTGACCGTTAACGGTGCCTAACCGCCTTTCCCTACTCACTCATCCGAGCTTCAGAAAAAGAACTCCTGGGTCCATTCTTCAGTTGCGCTACTGCCAGTCTTCCACTATCACTGACTCGTTATATGCTCGCTGACTGAATACTACTCCCAGTATTAGCGTTTCAATCTTAACTACTCTGTTCACCCTAGAACTTGCCACTGGCAACGTCAACTTTTTGATTAAATGAGATTGCGTCCGTGGAAACCAGTATCTAAAGCGTGCCAGTATTTCACATCTTTTTCTCCAAGTAAGAAGCATAGAAATACAAGTTCCGAATTACGATAATGATAGAAGTCAATTAAGCCTCTTTCGGGATCTTTTACGAAGATCCCGTGTTTTTCAATTGTCTCTATGCAGTTAGTAATTTTTTCAGTTTGAGCTGATACGGATATCTTATTTATTGGCGTTGTAATCATATTGCCATCGGCACTAAGTAAACGTTTACTTGCCGATTGCTGTACACGCATCATTCTTAGCTCTTTTGTGTAAATACGGAGATTTTCCAAAAGGGGAATAATTTGAGGTAGCAATAAGTTTGCCTCTTCAATGCTAAAGGTGCGCATTATGGAAGTTTAATAGAGAGAGGTTCTCACTGGTATACTTTCTAATACTAAGATTATGAAATTTTGCCGGGTTGGGCTTGCTCAAATTAATACAACAGTAGGGGACTTCGAAGGAAACCTTGCGATAATTCGAAAGCATATTGCCGAGGCGCGGCGTTTGCATTGTGACATTATTGCTTTTCCTGAGTTAGCTATAACTGGCTATCCGCCAGAAGATTTGCTGTTACGCAAGGAATTTTGCCAAAAGTCTTCCTCTTCCGTTGAGTTGCTTAAATCTGAAACGGAAGGAATTATAGCGATTGTTGGTTTCGTGGATTGGCACAATTCAAGCCCTTTTAATGCAGCTGCTATTTTTGCAGATGGAGATCTTGCAGGCGTTTATCACAAGCGAAGATTGCCAAATTATGGTGTTTTTGATGAGGAGCGATATTTTTCATCAGGGAGAACAACCCCCCTTTTTCATGCAGGTGATCTGACTTTTGGAGTTTCGATTTGTGAGGATATTTGGTATCCGGGATTACCTTTAAGTGGTTTTTCTTTGGCAGGGGCAGAATTATGCATAAACATTAATGCTTCTCCATTCTCGTCAGGGCGAGTAGCAGAGAGGGAGCAGATGTTATCCACTCGTGCCGTGGACAATAGTATCGCGTTAGCTTATGTGAATGCTGTTGGTGGACAAGATGAGCTTGTGTTTGATGGATCATCCTTTTTTGTAAAGCCTGATGGAGCACTTGTTGCTCGTGCTTCTCAATTTGTCGAGGAATTACTCGTTGCACAAATCGATCTTGATGCCGTTTCCAAGCCTCGACTCCATGATCCTCGTGGAAGGATAGAAATGCGTCATGGGGAGACAAATACAGAAAATGAAGTTGAGCACATAATCTTAAGTTATACTCCGCAACTTTCAGATCGTGAGTCAACAGAAATGAAGGTTGCACCGACCCTAAGTGGAGAAGAGGAGGTTTGGAAAGCCTTGGTTGTAGGAGTACGTGACTATCTAGATAAGACTGGCTTTGAGGATGTTTTAATTGGCTTGTCTGGGGGCATAGATTCTAGCTTAGTTGCGGCTATAGCTGTTGATGCACTTGGTCCTTCTCATGTTATTGGAGTTTCTATGCCGTCACGATATTCAAGTGAGCACAGTCGTGAAGATGCCAAGAAGCTTGCGGAAAACCTAGGTATTAAATGTCACTCTATTCCTATCGAACCAGCACATACTGCAATGTTGAATATGCTCTCTGAATCTTTTGAGGGAGAGGTGGACGGATTACCAGAGGAAAATCTACAGTCACGCTTACGCGGGAATATACTCATGAGCCTGGCTAACAAAAATAATGCACTTGTTTTAACAACTGGTAATAAGAGTGAAATGGCGACGGGATATGCAACGCTTTATGGTGATCTTGCCGGTGGTTTTGCTGTTATTAAAGATGTTCCTAAGACCCTTGTTTACAAACTTGCAAAGTGGAGAAATTTAGAAGATTCGAATCCATTAATCCCGGATGAAGTGATTTCTAAGCCACCGAGTGCCGAACTCCGCCCTGAGCAACTCGATACAGACTCTTTACCAGAATACGAAATTTTAGATCCTATTCTTGAGGCATATGTCGAGCGTGATGCTACTGTAAATGAATTGATAAGCGCTGGATTCCAAGAAGATGATGTACGTCATGTAATCGGTTTGATTGATCGAAACGAATATAAGCGTCGGCAAAGTCCGCCCGGGGTTAAAATTACGCAGCGTGCTTTCGGTCGTGACAGACGATTACCATTGGCGCAAAGGTACAGTCCCTAGCTTTCAATCCTGTTTTCAATATCTCTTAAGCCACTTGGGCAGGCATCAAAAACCTCTATTTCAGTCCGTTCATACCAGCCTTTTTTTAGGCTATAGACGATGTCAATTTGTTCCGTAAGTTCAAGATCGCCCTTGCCAAAAGCGATACCTTGCCAGGTGATACCACCATCTTTAATTTTTAAACGTAAGTGTTCTTGTTCCGATCCCACACGTTTTTTTTCTATTAGTTGAACGTTTTTACTAAATAAGACTGGTTTTGGATTTGAATGCCCACAAGGTTCGAAGGCTAATAGACCCCTAAGCTCACTCCCTTTTATATTTCCCAAGGTTGCTTCGGCATCAATCTCAATTGTTCCTCTAAGGTCTACGGATTCCATTAGCTCTGCTGCTGTATTAATAATTTTTTCCCGGAAAGTTTCAACATTTTCATTGCGTATCGTGAATCCTGCTGCTGCTCGATGTCCACCGTAGCGTTCAAGTAGAGAGCTTTCTTTACGAATAGCTTTGACTATATCGAATTGTGGAATTGATCGAGCACTTGCGCGACTTTCGTCTTGCTGGCGTTCATAAACTATTGCAGGCCTTTTCCTAGATTCTGCTAACCTCGCAGCAACGATTCCAATTATCCCCGCATGAATTTGGTTGCTGCCTACCATTATGAGTGGATCGGTTGTACTACCTGCTAATTCTTCTGCTAACAAATGAGCTTCTTTGCATTCCTTCCGCCTTTGCAGATTCAGCGTTTCTAATTTCTCTGATAATTCCCTAGAGATTTGTTGTTTTGAAGTTGTCAGTAAATCAAATGCCAAACTGGCGTGAGCTAGGCGGCCTGCTGCATTTAAGCGGGGCCCTAAAGCAAATGCTAGTTGTTCAGCACTTAGTTGATTTTTAATTTTTGCTGTTTGAGAAAGACTAAGGATTCCTGTTCTTGGTTGGCTAGTCATTATCTCTAAGCCGGCTTTCACAATTGTGCGGTTCTCATCTATTAGTGGCGCTACATCTACGACAGTCCCTAGGGCTACCAGATCGATTAGTTCGTTTGCGGGAAAAGTTATTTTTTTTGATGCAAAGAAACTTTCTAAAAAACGGAAAGCTACGCCTACTGCGGCCATTTCTCTGAAAGGGTAAAGTGAGTCTGGGCGTTTTGGGTTGATTACTGCCAATGCTGGCGGCAATTTTTCTGGAACAGTATGGTGGTCGATTACGATTACATCAATACCAAGTTTATTTGCGAGTGCGATTTCTTCTACGGAGCTGGTTCCACAATCAGCTGTTATCAGGACCGAAGCTCCTTGTTTTGCAAGTTTATGTACGGCGTTCCGGTTAAGACCATAACCTTCGGTAAACCGATCAGGAAGATATGTAAGTAATTTTGCACCTACTTGCTCTAACCCTATCTTTAGCACTGCAATTGACGTAATTCCGTCCACATCGAAATCACCGAAAAGCGCAATTATTTCACTATCTGAGATGGCTTTATCTAGGCGGAGTAAAGCACTGGAAATATCCGGAAGCAAAAAAGGATCATTTTTTGGTGCCTCTTCTGGACGATAAAAATTCTGAGCATCTTCAGGTGTTGTGATCCCACGTGCAGCAAGCACGGTACCGACAATTTTAGGATAGTGAGCGATCCTCTCCAAGGGTGCTTTAGGATTACGCAATATCCATTTATCAGTTGTTGTATCACTCATTCCATTGCCGAAACAGAAGTGAACTATTATGTCCACCGAAGCCAAACGAATTCGATAGTACGGTTTTAATAGCCATTGCGCGTGCAACGTTCGGCACATAATCCAAGTCGCAATTAGGGTCGGGAGAGTGGTAGTTAATTGTAGGCGGGATCACTCCATGTGTTAAAGCAGACACAGAGATACCGGCCTCTACAGCACCAGCTGCTCCTAAAAGATGTCCAGTCATTGATTTCGTTGAACTAATGGGTATGGTTGCCGCAACCTCTTCACCAAATGCTCGTTTTATTGCCTGTGTTTCTGCTTTATCGTTCAGCGGCGTTGATGTTCCATGTGCATTTATGTAGTCAATTTCATCAGGTTTTAGTCCTGCTCTATGTACTGCTAGTTCCATTGCATTTGCAGCACCTGCAGCATCATCGAGTGGTTGGGTAACGTGATGTGCATCACTTGTTGCAGCATATGCTGCAAATTCTGCTAGCGGTTTAGCTCCCCTCTGCAAGGCATGTCTTTCAGATTCTAATACCAGTACTGCAGCACCCTCAGCAATTACAAATCCGTCACGCTGTGAATCAAATGGTCGGGATGCGCAATCAGGTTCGTTGTTGGCATTTGTAAGTGCTTTTGCTGCTGCGAAACCTGCGACTACAATTGGTGCGATTGTTGCTTCACTTCCCCCAGCTAGAACCACGTCCGCGTCACCTCTTCTGATAAGGTTTGCCGCCTCACCTAAAGCATCTGCCCCACTAGAGCAGGCGCTAGCTATCGCATAATTTGCAGCGCGTGCCCCCAATCGGATACTTAGCTGTCCGCTGGCCATATCAGGTAGCATGAGCGGCAAAAGAAATGGACTAACGCGATTTGGACCTCTTTCTTGCAGAACGTCATATTCTCGCGATAGCGACACTAGGCCACCCATCGAAGTTCCTACAAGTACTCCAATTCTGCCGGCATTTTCCTTAGTGATTTCTAGTTGGGCTTCTTTTAGTGCTTCGTCAGCTGCCTTAAAGGCGAACTGAACAAATCTGTCCGTTCGACGGATGGTTTTTCTATCTAGGAAGGATTCAGGTTCCCAATCTTTGACTTCGCCTGCTACCTGTGAAGCAAATCCATCAGGGTCAAATGCAGTTATCTTTGCAGTGCCAGTTTTCCCATTTACTAAAGACTGCCAAGTAGAGTCAGTGTCATGTCCTAAGGGAGTTACCATCCCAACTCCAGTTATGGCTACTCTTTGACTCACTAGTTCTCCCTTTTTCGGTCAGAGTATAGCTTAGCTTATCAAAAGCTCACTGACAGTCTTTGGCAAATGTTTAGCAATTTCGTTGGCTAGCAACCCACTTTTTCCATATTCAAGACTCATCTTTTCTCCTACTGCTCCATGTATATAAACCGCCAAAGCTGCTGCTTGTAACGGCTGGTGACCTTGGGAAAGATAAGCTCCCATAATCCCAGAGAGGACATCTCCAGATCCTGCGGTTGCCAGTAGTGGATTGGCAAAGGGTGACAGCATTGCAGAACCGTTGTGATTCACGATCAATGTATGAGCACCCTTTAAGACAATAGTAGCTTTAAATTGTTGCGCAGCTTCTTTGGCAGCTTCAAGTCGGTTTTCTTGAATTTTTTCGATACTAGTATCAAGTAGGCGAGCCATCTCTCCTGGGTGAGGAGTTAAAATTGAATTCTTAGGTATACGCTCTTTCCCATTAGACATCTTTGAAATTATGTTCAGAGCGTCCGCATCTAAAACTGTACCGTTTTTGACGGAATTATTGATATCTGGCAATGCCGCCCATAAGAACCCTTGCGATGTTTCTGCTTGTCCCAATCCAGGCCCCAATACGACAGCATTAAAGTCAGCCCAGAGTTTGCTCATAAACAGTGCCGCTTCACCAGCAATGCCTCCGTCACTTTCAGCAACAGGAAGATATGTTGCCTCAATTAAATTACTAGCTATCGAATCCACTACATTTATTGGTGAAGCAATAGTTACTAATCCAGCACCAGCCCTATATGCTCCTTTCCCGGCTAGGGTAATTGCGCCACGGTACCGAGTACTTCCGCCTACTATTAACAGCTTACCGAAGGTACCCTTGTTCGCATCATCTGGTCGATTCGGGAGTTGGTTACGGGCCCATTTTGAAGTCAAAAGTTCAAGGTGCGATGTTTCACTTTCGGGAAGAGGGATGCCTATATCAATTACTTGAATCTGCCCTACGACAGAACTTGCTGGTAGTTGGTACATTCCTACTTTTGCAGTAGAGAATGTGATTGTGATATCTGCAGCAACTGTTTGGGGTTCAATTGCTCCTGTGTCGCTATCAACTCCACTTGGCATATCTACTGCAAGTACTTTTGGTGGTTGATGGTTTTCTCTTACGAGTTGCAGGGTAGATAAAGTATCGCCGATGGGGTCATTCTCAGAAAACGCACGGTTTTTACCGATACCAAGTAGTGAATCTATTACTAAATCAGCGGTTTCCAGTTCTGTTCGAATTTCCTCCCCATACTTTTTTTGTAATGTGAGGTCTCTTAATTCCAGTTCCTTGATGGTTTGGTCTGGCCTTTTTCCATTTGGAGTGAAAATAGTTATATTTGCTCCCCAATCATGAAGGTGTCGTGCTGCGACGAGACCGTCGGAACCGTTGTTACCAGGACCAGCTAGCACAATTATGGATCGGTTTTCTAAGGTACCAAGAAGCATCCACGCTTCTTGCGCTACAGCTAATCCTGCTTCTTCAATTAGTCCTTGCTCAGACATACCAGATTCAATAGCTTGTTGTTCAAGGTCTTTAGTTTCTTGTGTGGTTAGCAATTTCATCGGAGGCCTTCTTTTTCTATTAATTCAGTGGCTGCTGAACCAAAGCGTGGACTATCTTCTTCAATGGAAAGTGCTCGTTCACCAACGACAGAAGCTAATGCATACTCCTTTGAATGAGACAAGCTGATTTCGAGACCACGTAGAGAAATCTTTTCTGCGCGTATCGCAGCCCTTCCATACAAAAAAACCAACGGCTTCCCCCTTTTATTAGGAAGCACTTCAATGTCTTTCCAGCTAACTCCATGAGTACCAGTACCTAATGCTTTCATTACGGCTTCTTTGGCTGCAAATCGTGCGGCCAATTCTGGAGTTCTACCTCGACAGAATTTTACTTCATCCTCTGTGTAAACTCGTTTTAAGAATCGGAGATTATGCTTTTTTAAAACGCGTTTAATGCGCTCAATTTCGATTAGGTCTATTCCTGTAGAAAATTTTGTTTCCATTGTTAGTACTTGCAAGACTATTACATCATAATCGTGAAATCATCTCTCCTCTGATACTCTTGTGTGTATGTCTGCAACAATTATCGATGGTACTGCTGTAGCCGCCACTATTAGGCAGCAATTAACTCTTGAAGTTGGAAGATTGGCAAGACAAAATATTCAGCCAGGGTTGGCTGCGATCCTTGTTGGTGACGATCCCGCTTCTGTTTCGTACGTAACTGCGAAAGCCAAGGCATGTTCTGAAGTAGGTATCATGTCAGAAACGTTTACTTTGCCTTCAGACTGTACGGAGGCAGATCTTGATTCGCTTATCGAAAAGTTAAATTCGGATAAACGTTTCCATGCAATTTTACCGCAGTTACCTCTTCCAATACATTTTGATGCCGATAAGGTTATTGACGCAATTAATCCTGAGAAGGATGCCGATGGATTACACCCTGTGAACTTAGGTCGTTTGCTCCGTGGTGAGCAGAATGGCCCACTTCCTTGTACGCCTCATGGTGTCATGCAATTGTTGCGTTATTCAAATGTAGATCCTTCTGGTAAGCATGTGGTTATTGTTGGTCGTTCTACCTTAGTTGGTCGCCCCCTTTCTATTTTGTTGTCTAATAAAACAAAGGGATCAAACGGGACTGTGACTATCTGTCATTCTGCTACGGCAGATTTAGCATCATTTACTAAATTGGCTGATATTTTAGTGGTCGCAGTTGGCAAACCATTTGCGGTTACAGGGGAGATGGTCCGTCCAGGCTCAGTGGTTATTGATGTAGGTGTTAATCGAATAGACGATGCTACTCGAAAACGTGGCTGGAGATTGGTTGGTGACGTTGATTTTGCGAGTGCCTGTGAGGTTGCTTCACATATAACAAAAGTCCCAGGTGGCGTAGGTCCAATGACTATAGCTATGTTACTTGCGAATACTGTCGATGCGGCAGCACGGCGAGCTGGTTTGGATCCAGTTTTCCTAGGATAATACCGTCAATGTTGTTTGATGATGTTAAGTCTCTTATGGACCGAGTTTCTGACATAATGGTGCGTCTTTGACATAGCCTCCAAAGAAGTTTTAGTAGCAGAACTCGAAGAGAAGTCCGCCTCGCCAAGTTTTTGGGATGATTCTGATAATGCTCGTAGTACGATGCAGGAATTGGCTGTTCTAAAGGATCGAATTGGTGTTTGGCGCGGTTTGGAAAATAGAGCTCGTGAACTTTATGAGCTACTTGAACTTGCGTCACTTGAGCAAGATACATCTATTGAAGATTCGGCTGCGTTAGAATTTGATGCATTATTTCAAGAGTTGCAAAAACGTGATTTTGAATTGCAATTGTCTGGTCCTTATGATGATCGTGCTTCCATACTTGCAATACATGCAGGGGCAGGGGGGACCGAGTCACAAGATTGGGCAGCAATGCTGCTAAGAATGTATGTCCGTTGGGCTGAGAAGCGTGGTTTTTCTGTCGATGTTCTTGATACTACCCCAGGTGAGGAGGCTGGTATCAAGAGCGCTATGCTTGAAATACGTGGCTCGCTTGTGTTTGGGTATTTGCAGAGTGAGCGTGGAGTTCATCGGCTTGTTCGTCTTTCACCATTTGATACAGACCATGCACGGCACACTTCCTTTGCAAAAGTTGAAGTTATGCCTGAAGTGGTTTCATCAACAGAAATCGAGATTTCATCTGATGATCTTCGAGTAGATGTTTTTCGGGCCAGTGGGCATGGTGGACAGAATGTACAGAAGAATTCAACTGCAATTCGTATTACTCACCTACCCACGGGGATTGTCGTTTCTTGTCAAAATGAAAGGTCTCAACATCGTAACCGAGAGAGTGCATTAAAGGTGCTTGAAGCTCGCCTATTAGAACAGGAAATGCTTCGCCAAGAGGAGGAACGTCAACGACTTAAAGGAGAGCATGTGGATATGGCTTTTGGTAGTCAGATTAGGTCGTATGTTTTACATCCATATAAAATGGTAAAAGATCACCGCACTGACTTTGAAACCAGTGATACTAGCGCGGTTTTGGATGGGGAATTGGACGATTTGATTGCTGCCTTTTTACGATCTCGTGTTGGTGAAAATCGAGTGGAAAATTCATCGCAATGAAACGTATAGCTCCATTATTATTCCCATTGCTAGTAGTGCTTTTTTGTGTGAACACTGCGAGTAGTCAGTCTGTACAGTTTGAATCAGTTGTTAAAAATAATTTTCCAAGGTCTTTGATCTTTACTCTCGATGTTACTGCACCTGTTGATATTGAGGACATCACTTTAAGGTATTCAATATCGGGTTTAGGACGGGCACGAGGTTCGCCCGTAAGCTTTACGCCTGCGCGTTCTGTTTCAGCTGAAGTTGAGGTTCTAACACGAGGGTCTGATGTTAGTGTTCCTGTGGGAACTAGGTTTACCTATTTTTGGGAAGTGATTTTGGTCGATGGAACTGAAGTTTTAAGTGATGAGGTATCCTTTGTCTTTTTGCCGCCTGGTAATGAATGGGTTGCTGTTGAAAATTCAATAGCTTCAATTTATTTCTACGGGAATCGTTTGCAATTAGCCCAGAAGTTACTTGATGCCGCTACTCAGACATATGAAGCGATTGGACGTCAGCTTTTAAAAACTGGACTGGATGCCGGAACGGTTGGCGTAGTTCTTTTTTCCAGTGAGAATGAAATGCTTGAAGCTTTGCCGGGTCGGAATACTAGTTTCGACGCGCAAGTTTACACATGCGGAGTGAAAGTCGCTGCAAATACGCTATATGTGACTGATGGTGCATGTGATCCAGTAGACACGTTACGTCATGAATTTGTCCATATCCTTACCGATGCAGCTGGTGCAGGAGCTTTTGGCCGATTGCCAAGTTGGTTGGATGAGGGTACTGCAGTGTTTGGGCAAAGCGATCCCGGGGCAGGTTATATAAGTGCATTTAATATTGCGGTGTCGTTTGATCGATTAATTCCATTTTCAGAAATGGCAACGGCGAGTGCTGAAGCTGTTCAGGTTAACCTTTTTTATGGACAGTCTTATGCGATGGTTGGTTTTCTTGTTGAGTTGGGAGGTGAAGAAAAATTTGCTGAGTTATTTGCAACAATTAAAGCTGGTAATCGTTACGAGGATGCACTCGAATTAATTTACGGATTTGATCTTTCTGGTTTTGAGTCCGCATTTCGAAAAGCTTTTAATTTACCTGACAATATAGAAACCTCCGATATATTGGAAGAGCAAAAAGAATCATCTGAAGAGGCTTCAGATGAAGAGCCTGACGATCTGATAGATGAGTTGGTCTCATCTACTACAAACGATGTCAGTGGTCTTACTATAGGATTTATTGTTTCTGGTATTGTTCTTTTTTTGGTCGCGGTTGTTGTCCTTATTGCCAATGCTGTATTAAATCGTCGCTTAGCGTCCTGATTTTTTACGTTTCACAAATAGTACTAGCCTCTGTAAAGCTGTTAGATTTGAGAGTACGGCAAGAATAACTATAGCAATTGTTAGTCCGTTCGCGATGAGTCCAATTCCCAAAATTAATACTCTTTCTTGACGCCGGAAGAACCCTTCCGAAACTGCAATTCCTTGTCGTTCACCTTCTGATTTCACAAGACTGACTGCTACACTGCCAAAAATTGCTACTACTGCTACTATTGACTGCCATCCTTCAGTACGGTCAGCAAAATACCAAGCACAGCCGGTCAGCATTATTGTTTCACCTGCTCTATCGAACACTGCATCTAAAACTGCGCCAAAGGAAGAGGTTTTTCCTGATGCACGGGCTACTGCACCATCAACGAAATCTAGTGCACTAAAAAATAGATATAAAATTCCTGCAGTTAGCAAAAAGTTTGCTCCTACAAGCCATGCCGAGCTAATTGCCCCTACAAGACCGAAAGTTGTAATAGCATTTGGTTCGAGGCCAAGTTTTACTCCAAAATTGCCGATAAGATTCGCAATGTTTTGTGGTAGTTTTTTGGGCAGAATTTGAATTGGCATTAGGCCCTAACTATCAAGGTTGGTATTTCGGATGCTATTAAACTGTTGTCTTTCATATTGTAGGCGTTCGTAGTAGGCAATCACTTTACGTGCCACACTTTCCCAAGAGTAGCTTCGTGATTGCAGTTGACCATGTTGGCCAAGTTCATTGCGTAGTGAAGGGTTGTTCTTCAGCCTGAGGACCGCATCCGTGATTGCTTGTTCACTTTTTGGCTGCACAAGTAGTCCATCAACTTCATCCGTTATGACGCCTGCAAAGCCATCGATATTGCTCGCAATAACGGGTACACCAGCTGCCATAGCTTCTAAAATCGCGATTCCTTGGCTTTCATTTCCTGTAGCAGGTGAGCAAAAAATGTCTGCGCTGGCGTGATAGCGGGGGAGTTCAGAGTAAGGAACGTTAGAACGGAAAATAACATTAGCTCCACGGTGTTCCATTAATCGTTCATATCGTTTAAAACTTCCTGCACCAACGACAATAAGACGAATATTTTCACTTTGTTCCCGTAGTTGTAAATAGGAACGTAATAGATATTGAAGTCCTTTGCGTTTTTCAGGTCTCCCGACAAAGAGAAGGTTTAATTTCCCGTCCATGAATTCTGGGAAAGGTTCGTGTTTTTTACTAAAATGATCGTACGCAATCCCATTTGGAATAATGTTGAAGTATCCAGCGAAGTACCTGCTGACAAGTTGAGACGCGGTTGGGGAAACAGCAATTTTCCCATCCAATTTTCGAAACCACCGTTTTGTGAGAGGCTTTGTATACCCATAGAATCGGTTCCCACCCTCTTTCGCTGCATGAAAAGTTCCAACATTAATTGCGCGTGAATATCTTAGTACTTGATAAGTGAGCAAGGGCATTAGGGGTTCGTGTAGATGAACTATGTCGAATTGCCCATCCTCAAGCAGTTTTTTGATGACTTTGGGCTGCCAGGTAAAAGTAATCCTTGCCATTGATCCACTGACTGGCAGTGCTATAGGTTCCCCCATCACAACACATTCCTGTGCGGCAGCTTTTTTGTCAGAGGCTGGTGCAATAATTGTGACTTGATGGTTCCATTCTCTAAATTGATCTGCGAGCTGGGAAATATGTGCGTTTACTCCCCCTCGCACACACCAGTCATAAGGCGAAACTAAAGCGATTTTCATTGGATATTCTCCCCCCTTATGCGGCGAACCACTTGCCTTGGAGTTGCTGAAAATCCCCAGAGTAAGCCAAGGGCGATCTGTGAATACCCTATTTCTTTAAGAGAAGGATTCCTTCCTTCATGCGCAGAAGTTTTTTTCAGCTTCAAAGCTTCCTTTAAAGACTGCGATGTGGTCCCTTCAAAACTTGTCCAGCCTGATCCTACTTGTACCAAATGGTGGCCATCGCTGGCACCTAATTCAGGAAGTTTCCAAATTTCCTCATTTAAAAAGCGAACCTTTTTGGCTGTTATTTGTCCTGCAATGCTTGCATTAGCTGTTTCTATTCCATCCAACATAATGCCGTCTTCACCCCGGCGCATAATTCCATCAATGCTTTTTTTTCCCAGAGATCGAGTTAGCCAACTTAAGGGGTGTGGAGCAATTGCTAGGCCTTCTTGCTTGTGGATACTCTCTATGGTTTGTTCTAGGGTCTGAAATATTTTTGGAGTTTGCTCAATGAATAAAGCTAAAAGATGGCCTTGGCGGGTTGTAACTTCAGCGCCTGGTACTACTTCAAAACGATAATTGTGTTTTGCTGCCAATTCTTGAGCTAACAGTCCTCCCCTCACATCCTCATGATCTGTTATCCCAATCACATCTAGTTCTGTCTCGTTCTGGACATATGAGAGCAAACTTTCTACGGAAGCCATTCCATCTGAAAGGTTTGTGTGCAGATGTAAATCAGCTTTACCCACAGCGGTGATTCTCCCAAAAGTTTTCTAGTACTGTCCATTGTGTCGGTTGTGTTTTTAAATGTGAAGCCCAAATAGTTGCCCATGCTTGGGCTGCGATTTTGATATCTTCATCTTTATTCGAAGTGTAGGGAATCTTTAAGGGTTCGTTGAAAAAGATTTTGGTGCTCCCCCATTTTCCTCTATGACAGAAGGTCGGAAAGACTGTAGCTCTACTTTCCCTGGCAAGTTGCCAGGGTCCTGCGGGTAAGTTGATGTATTTATTGAATACTGAAACGCAAACTCCTTTTTCTGTCATGTTTCGGTCAGCCACAATGGCAACGATACCACCGTTTCTCAGTTCCTTGAGTGCTGTTCGGGCACCTTTCAAACTATTTGTTGCAACGCGTGCACCCGTATGGCTCCTGATTCCTGAAAGGAATTCGTCCATTGGTTCAGATAAAGGTTCAACGATTTCTAACCACTCCCGTCCTGCGTTGTGTAGGGCAGTTAGTGCGATTTCTGGATTCCCTATGTGACCACTCATAATGATTGCAGATTTGGCCTCAACAACTTGTTGAAAATTGAATGCAGAGTCATCTGCATATGTAACGCTAGTTCGGTTAAACTTTTCAAAATCTCGATAGGGCATAGCCGCTAGATCTACATAGTAATTAACTACATTTCTTATCACTTCACTGCCGCTTTTGCGTGGTTTTGTTAGTGCTGTTTCGTATATGGGAGATAAATTTTGCTTTATCCGTTTGCGAAGTTGTGGGGTGAGCCACCAAATGAGTAAGCTAATAAACCAAGCCAAAGCATAAAACAGTATCGGCAAACGCCCTGCGATGGGAAAGAAAATCTGAAAAAGCCGTAGTTTTATCATTGGTCTGTAGGCCAAAACCGACGAAACATGTACCACTGGGTTGGGTGAAGACGAATGAATTTTTCATGTTCGTTCATAATTGCTTGAGTTAGTCGTTGTACCGCATCCTCATCGTTTTCTCCGGATTCTTGCCCCACGTTTACGTCGAAAGCCGTAAGAGCGGAAATTCCTAAACCATTTGTTTGAAGTTTTGGGAAAGCGACTGGCGCAACGGCAGCCCCTGTTCTTAAAGCAAGTCTTGCAGGTCCTGCTGGCACTATGGCATCTTTGCCAAAAAATTCTACGTGAACACCCTCACCATCTTGCATTGGTCTATCAAGCAAAATCGCTAGAAGTCTATTTTTGCGGAGGTCTCGAATTATTGAAGGGGCTGCGCTTTCAATTTTTATAACTTTAAGGCCCAATTTTTCCCGTGCACCTACGATCATCTTGTCAAGGTTCTTGTCAGAAAATGTTTCAGCCATAACTGATATGGGGTAGCCTTTTAGCGCTGCGCTACTTGCACCCAAATCCCAATTACCAAAATGCATGCAAACTACTATTACGCCACGCCCTTTTTCAAGTGCATGGTCGAGTGCTTCAAAGTGCTCATCTTTTACAAGTATTGATTCTATTAATTCAGGTGAAAGATTCGGCAAGCGCGCAAAATCTACTACGTAACAGTAATAATTCTCGAGCGATTTTCGCGCTATTGTTCGCCGTTCAGACTCTTTAAGTTCAGGCAGTACGTGTGCATAGTTTGCGAGCATATTTTGGCGCCCTCGGATCCAAAATACAAAAACAATCTTCCCAATGAGTCTGGCTACTTTATAGAGAAATTGAACCGGTAAACGGTGTATTAGGTGCGTACCTATTAGCCAGAGCCAGTGTTGCATTTATCCTTCGACAATAAACTCTTCCACCATATCTCGCGCTTGATCATCATAGTATTGGACTGGGGGTGATTTCATAAAATAAGCACTTGGTGCTAATAGAGGGCCTTTGAGGCCACGATCAAGTCCGAGTTTTGCACAGCGTATTGCATCAATAACAACTCCAGCACTATTTGGACTGTCCCAAACCTCTAACTTCAATTCCAGGTTCAAGGGCACATTGCCAAAGGTAGTTCCTTCCATACGAATATGGCACCACTTTCTATCTTCGAGCCACGGGACGTAGTCACTAGGGCCCACATGTACGTCTGTAGCCGGTAGTTCGTGCTCTAACTGGCTGGTAACTGCGGACGTCTTAGATATCTTTTTTGATTCTAAGCGCGAACGCTCAAGCATATTCATAAAGTCAGTGTTGCCACCAAAATTTAGCTGATAGGTTCGATCAAGCTGAACACCCCGATCTTCAAAAAGCCTTGCGAGTGTACGATGAACGATCGTCGCACCAACTTGGCTTTTAATGTCATCGCCAATGATTGGTAAACCTTCTTCCTCGAATCTCTTAGGCCAATATCCATTCTCATCTCGTGCAATGAAGACGGGAATACAATTTATGAATGCGCAACCAGCTTGAAGTGCTTGCTCGACATACCATTTTGTCGCTTCTTCCGATCCAACTGGCAGGTAATTAATTACAACGTCTATTTTGTTATCTCTCAGGAGGCGGACGATATCTGCAGTTCCGCCAGGTGCTTTCTCTATAACGTCGCTTAAGTACTGGCCTAGTCCATCATGTGTCATTCCACGTGCAACTTCGACGCCTGCATGGGGAACGTCGGTGAATCGTTGAGTATTATTCTGCCCAGCGAAAACTGCCTGCGAGAGATCTTTCCCTACTTTATCTTTGTCTACATCAATAGCAACTGCGACATTAATGTCTCTAATGTGGTAATCCCCTAGTACGGGGTGCATGAGCCCAGGGATCTCCTCACTAGCTTCCACACCTTTGTAAAACTCTAAGCCCTGAACTAGAGAGGAAGCACAGTTTCCTACACCAATAATAGCAACGTTGATTGAACTCAAATCTGACCTGCCTAGTACCTGTCACTTAAAGTTCTTCGTAGTTTTGAATCCTTTAAGTGCGAACGGATCATACCACGTCGTTAGCTCCAAGCCCCAGTTATTTGTAGTAAAAGTTAGTTTTTTCGTAAATTCCTACTTTTTACCCCCGGCAGGACTCGAACCTGCAACCTACGGATTAGAAGTCCGTCGCTCTATCCGGTTGAGCTACGGGGGCCAATGATGTAATTCTACCTCTCGAACGGCTCAACTACTAAACTAGTGTTCAGATTAAATGATTTAGGTAGTAGTATGCGAGTTTCAAAGAGTGTGCGAGCGCTTCAAGTTCCTGAAGATAATCCGATGACTCCAGTTTTTACAAATATCTTCTATATTGGAGGTGATCAGTCATTAACAATTGATTCCGGAGAGATGCTTGAGAAATATAGATGGATGTTGAAGGGATATCTTGCAGCCATTGAGAAAACTGAAATTGCACTTGCTGCGATTACGCATCATCATTCCGACCATTCGGGAAATCTAAAATGGATTCGAGAATTTTACGACGCTGAGATCTTAATCCCTCACAATGCTCGTTCCCTGCTCAAAGGTAAACTTCCTGCACGTGGCGTAAAAAAGATTCAAGATGGGGAGAATATTGATCTTGGAAAAGGCGTAAAAGTTACTGTATTGCAAACACCAGGGCATTCCGTTGATTCTATTTGCTTTTATCTTGAGTCTGAGGGTGTTTTGTTTACTGGTGATACAATTTTGGGAAGCACGACAACGACTGTCCAAAATTTAGCTGAGTATCGTGAAAGTCTTAAGTATCTTGTCGGGTTACCTAATTTAAAGGTGATTTGTCCAGGTCATGGCCCCTTAATAGAAGAACCTCGAGAACGTTTAACTGAGTACATTGCTCATCGTAACCAGCGAGAGGAGCAAATAATAGATGTATTAAAGAAAAATTCCCAGGTCACTTCATGGGAAATAATGCTTGAAATATATCCACAGATTGATACTAGGTTACGTCGTGCAGCCGATAGCAATGTACAAAGTCATTTGGAGCAGCTGAAAAATATCGGACTAATTAATGAAATATCTGGTATCCCGAAAAAGACTAGGTCGAAACAACAGGTCAGTGCAAAAGATAAAGAACATGAACGGATAATTCGTCAGGCAGAACGTTTTAAAACTGCTCGTTTAAAAGCCCAAATACGTGCTCAGGAGTCCCCCCCAAGTGATGTATGGAAAGTTCCTCCGAAATATGAAATATCATAATTTTTTCCAAAAAAAGCTTTTTATATAGTTAAAATAGTTAAAATTTTTTCTAAATATGCTAGAAATAAGAGGCCTTCAACAATAAAATCATTCCTTGCGTTAAACTTAGAAGGTTAATATGAGCCAGCAACAGACACATTTAGTACACCGTAAACTTGATATTGGGGTGCAAAAAGTTCCCAAGCAGGAAGCGGGTGATCGCATTCAAAACTGGGATGAGACGTATCTTGGTTTTGATTTAAATGCGGCGAAAATTGAAGCTCAGAGATGTATTCAGTGCCCCTCTGCTCCTTGCCAGGAGGCATGCCCAGTAAGTAATGATATCCCTGGGGCCTTTGCATTGATTGAAGAGGGCGATATTCTTGGAGCTGCGGAAAAATTTCGAGAAACATCAAATCTTCCTGAAATGTGTGGCAGGCTTTGTCCCCAAGAGAGCCTTTGCGAGGGCTCATGTGTTGTAGGTTTTGCAATACGCCCTGATGGTCATGCTGAACCTGCGGTGACAATTGGAAAGCTTGAATCTTTCTGTACAGATTTTCAGAGGCGAGAATTGAATGGGTATCCGCGCCCCAAGTATTCTGTAGCTTCAACTGGAAGAAGTATTGGCATTATTGGTTCTGGTCCTGCGGGTCTAGCGGTTGCAGAGATACTAGCTTTAGATGGTCACTCTTGCACTGTTTTTGAGTTTTGGCCTGAACCTGGTGGTGTTTTAGTTTATGGAATACCAAATTTCAAGATGCGTAAACAGATCGTAGATGAGTACATTGAATATCTGGAGAGCTTAGGGATTACGTTCAAGTGTGGAGTTTATGTTGGTCGTGACATTACCGTTGATGAAATGCTTGATGGTGAGTTCGATGCTGTTTTTCTCGGGACGGGAGCTGGGGTTGGTAATGAGTTAGGTATCGAAGGTGAAAATCTTACTGGTGTTCATCGAGCAACTGATTTTCTTGTGCGAGGGAATTTGGAGCTTGATCAGTTACCTGAGAATTTACGCGATGTCCTTGCAAAACCGCGGAACGTTGCTGTTATAGGTGGTGGTGATACCTCGATGGACTGTGTACGTACCGCAATGCGTTTGGGGGCTGAGAATGTTACTTGTGTTTACCGCCGTACAGAAGCTGAGATGCTTGGTCGTGCAGAAGAAAGAATTAATGCCCGGGAAGAAGGCGTTAATTTTGATATGTTGACTGCACCATTGCGAATAATAGGAGACGAAAGTGGTCAGGTTACAGGTGTGGAGTGCCAACGAATGGAGTTGGGTGAGCCAGATGATTCAGGGAGACGCAGACCTGTCCCGATCGAAGGTAGTGAGTTTGTTATTGAGGCTGATACAGTAGCGATTGCTATTGGATATGGAGCTGATCCAGTTGTTCCGAAAACTACGGAGGGGCTAAATGCTACAGGCAAGGATTTGATTGAGATAGATGGTTCAGGTCGGACCTCTCGTAAAGGAGTCTTTGCTGGTGGTGATAACGTAAATGGTGCAGATCTTGTAGTTACAGCTCTTGCGGATGGAAGGCGTGCAGCTGAAGCGATTAGCGAATATTTTTTGACTCTTGATTAAGTGATTAGCCTGTTCGCAACTACAAGTACTAAGATGGTTAGCACGACTACAATTATTAATCGATTTAGCAATTTATCTCTCCGCATGTAAAAAATCATCCACTTCTTTAGTGGAACGCAATCTGATGAACTTGATGTGGGAATACTCGGGTTTTTCAAATAGATTTGGATAATCTTTTCTATTCTCATGAAACATTTTGAGTGTCCATAAAATTATGGAGTCACGGGTAAAAAATGTTTTCCAGAACGTCTCTCTGTTTCCTGCCCATAACTCTTCATTCTTGAAACTTCTGATTAGACTTCTTTTTAGTACTCTAAAAAGAACGGTGTGGAAGGGTAGGTCGAGATACACCACCATTTGCACCCGCTTTCATTTAACAGGGGTACTTCTTATATAGTTCCCATCTAGCACCCATTCATCAGGAGACAATGCATCCTCTATCTTGGGGAAAAATTCTTCGTCGCTAGATTCTGTCCAGTTAGGTTTCCAGAATAATTCATCTAGCTGAACATAGGGAATATTCAATTGCTCAGCTAAATTCTTGCTGAAAGTAGACTTTCCGCTTCCAGATGTTCCTAAAACATTAATTCTCATCTTCTTACTTGCCGGTAGTTAAACTTTTCTCCCACCGCAACCTTCGTAGCGCTTCCTCTGCTTCTTTTGCCCCAGTTCCACTAAGGGCCAGCTCATTATCTATAACTTCAACCAAAAGGTTTAGCTCATCATTCCCTGTGTTGCTTGGGTTGAAGTGGGTGAGATGGGCACTGTTTGCACTCCGGACTGCTAGCACCCAGCCAACGTTACTTAGATCTGCAATTGCTTCGTCTAAATAGTCTTTTTCTTCGACGTTTGTATATTGACGGGCTTTTATCAATTCGAGGTATTGGTTCCACCGTCGGTAAACGTATATGTAGAGAACGCGCTGTATGTACAGTAACTTTTTGGAAAGTGTTGAAGTAAGAGACATTAGAACATAGTTTACAGATGGGGTGGGGGTATGCGTCAGAACATGCTTGCTGCGATCCCGGCTTCTGCGGTTGCAAGTTGCTAACGGTCACAGTTACCGCCCTTTTTTATCTACCAAATTCGCACCAAATCTGTTGATTTTGGACTCAAATCCTGCATTTTACGTGTAACTTACAAGGAACCTAAACTAACTCTTAATTAATTATTAATCGCGAGGTGTTACGATCATTAGTCTGCGGGCGTGGTTCAATGGCAGAACGCGACCTTCCCAAGGTTGAGACGAGGGTTCGATTCCCTTCGCCCGCTCCATTTTTTTAACAGGGGAGTTAAATGCCGTTATCTAAAGATTTAGCAATGTCTGCTGATGAGCTTGATGATTTCATGAAAAGTTGTGCAAATATGCGCATAGCCACTTTTAGTCCTAGCGGACGAATTAATCTGACACCACTTTGGTATGGTTGGGCCGGTGGGAAAGTTTACACGATGTGTAGAGGTCAAAAGGTACGAAACCTACGTCGAAACCAAGTCGCGACCGTGATTGTAGATCGTAATGAGCTGTTTTATGAGTTGCAAGGTGCGATGCTACAGGGAACAGCAATTGTTTTGGAGGATGCGGATGCAGAAGATGCAGATCCCGATCTTGAAGAAGCACGTTTGCAGATGGGTCAGAAATATTCATCTGCTAGTGATTCAAATGAGGTCCCACGTAACTCCGGGACGGCATCAGGTCGTACTAGACGATGGGTAGTATTTACTCCGGAACAGATAGTTACTTGGGATAATACGAAGAACCCTGCTTTGAAGGGGTAGCACTTTAGGCATTCTTGCCGATGCTATTTTATGAACTTTGTTTCGGAGCCCAATGTCGGTACGACTACAACGTCATAAACTTCGAAATAAATTGAACAGCTAGATGGCTCTACATCAGTTTTTTCATCTTTGCTAGCTAGGTGAGAATTCCAAAATGATGAGTCATCGATTTTCCAAGAAGAAGTTGCCCCTGGTTCGAGGCTGTGTACATCAATAAAGCTATAGCTTTCATATAGAGCTGTGCCTGATTCATCATGCCAAGTGACAAATACTTTTACCCATTCATCCATACGAAGTACTCGTTCTGTCTTGTTAACTACTGTCCCGGAAGCCTCACCGAAGTAGTTACGTTCACTTCCTTCAGGAAGTATTGTGCACTGAGAAAGTGGGACATGTAGGTGTATATCATTTTCAGTTGCAGATGCAGTTTCAGAGTTGTTTTCTGATACGGTGCCAGGTTCGTCAGTAGTGTTTGTGAAAACGACTGCAACCACAATAATGGCTGCAGTAACGCTAAGCATTAACCACATTGAAAAATTTTTCTTCATTTCTGATACAACTGTAAATGTTTTGGATGTTTTTTACATTTAATCGGTTGGATTCAATCCTGTAGGGCTAATTCCTCATTCAACCACGTCTCTCCTGCAGTGATAACATCACCACCTATCATAAAGTGTCCACCCTGTAGCCAGCGTAGTTCTTTTCGACGGCACTTAATGTCTGCAAAAAGGGATTCTGTCGAATCCCTTGGGATGACTTCATCTTCGGTTTTGGCAAGCATAAGTATTGCGGTTTCCTTTAAACCCTTCAAAACAGTATCTGTTAATTGTCCTGTAAGAGGACTTGTTCCTGCTGCTGCTAAAACACTTGCTCTGAATCTTTTGTCTAGAGCACAAGCTTGTACGCCTAGCAGTGCTCCCAATGAAAAACCCCAGTATCCTATGGCGTTCATATTGATTGGAAAGCTGTTCGCTAAAGTATCTATTGTTGCAGTTATTTCTTTTGCGAATTGTTTGCTCATTAGTGATGCTTTTTCTGTATCTCGCAAAACATCTAGAGCATTTTCTAACGCACGCTCACCATGTCCAGGTGCATCTAATGCTGCGCATGCCCATCCATACTGTTCAGCCCACTTTTTAGCAGTTCCAGAAATATACATTTCATCTTTGCTAGCTAGACCTGGGTGCTGAACAAACACAAGCGGGAAAGGGCCCTCCTTATCGGGGATTTGTAAAAGTCCGGGAACAATTTCCTTATCCACCTTGATCTGAAAGCGTACTCGACGTAAACCTGCTACGTTTTGCTCAGTCATATTTATATGCATAGCCTTACTCATTTGATCGCGCCTTTTTCTTTAAGTGAAGCTATTTCTTCAGTTGATAGGCCCAGCCAAGTTTCCAAAATTGTGTTCGTATCACCACCATGTTCAGGCATAGGTTTCTTAATCGTTGCAGGGGTTGAGGATAGTTTTATCGGAGTATTAGGTAGTTTTAAAGTTCCGGGCTTTCCATAGGGTAATGGTATGTCGATCAATGCATCACGAGCTTTGATATGTTCGTCTGTGAAAAGGTCTGAAATACTGTTTACTTTCCCTACTGAGCAGCAGTCTGATATTCCGAAAATTTCAAACCACGCATCAGAATTTTTTTCTTGGAGAGTTCTTGTTAATTCATGCTCAAGTGCTTCGATGTTATCTAAACGGTCTTGATTGGTGATAAATCGAACATCTTGACCCAAGTCATCGCGTTCAAGTAATGCGCAAAACATTTCCCAGTCTTTCACATTTGCCACAACTAAATAACCATCTGCCGTTGCAAAAGGGCCAAAGGGTGCAAGTAAAGCATGTCGACTGCCCTGACGCGTGGGTGATTCACCAAATGCGGAATGACGAACAATGGCATTTTCACAAAGGGCAACTTGGGCTTCCATTAAGGCTACGTCTAGAAGTTGTCCTTTCCCAGTAGTTTTTCGTGCATGTACAGCAGCAAGAATTCCCATTGCTAAATAAAGTCCTCCTACCATGTCACCTATACTGACACCTACACGCATAGGTGGTGCATCAAGTTCCCCATTTAGTGACATTGTTCCTCCCATTGCTTGGGCAACAGCATCAACCGCAGAAAGATTTTTATAAGGTCCAGTTTGCCCAAAACCACTTAGAGCAGCGTAAATTAATTGTGGGTACTCCAAATGAAGGGCATCGTAATCAAGTCCAAGTTTTGCCATTGTTCCAGGTCTAAAATTTTCTACTAGAACATCGGCTTGTTCAGCCAGCTTTTTGGCCAGTTTTTGTCCTTCAGGATCTTTTAAATCTATACAAATTCCTTTCTTACCGCGATTGACACTAAATAAAAAAGTGGATATTTCTTCATAATAAGGGCCAAATCCACGCTGTTTTTCAGTTACTCTGGGATGTTCGACTTTTACAACTTCTGCACCAAGATCAGCAAGTTGCATAGTCCCGAATGGTCCGGCTAAGGCCCAAGTAAAGTCCAATACACGAAGTCCCGATAATGGTCCTTGAGGTGGATGTTCTTCGGATTCAATGCTCATTTTATCGCCAAGTTTTAATTATTCCCTTATAACGATACACTCTGTTATCTATCTTGGTTTGTGGCACTGACTAATCTTTCAATGAGTCACTTGTCCAAGTACCAAGTTTCTTAATTGAGATTTTAATTTGTAACAAAGAAATCGTTTTATGATTCAATACAATAAGTACGTCGCTCTTTTGGTAATAGATTTCCAGAATGATTTTTCTGACCCACAAGGGGCACATTATATTCCGGGGGCTTCAGAAATTATCTCGCACATCAATGCTGAAATAAATCTTTGTCATGTAAGTGGTGGTGAAGTGATTTATACCCAGGATTGGCATCCACCAACGACGAAGCATTTTGCATCACATAATGGTCGTGCTGGTGAGCATTGTGTGCGTAATTCTTGGGGAGCACAAATACATCCGGATTTAGAAATATCTGGCGATGTATTGAGAAAAGGTATCGATGGTGAAGATGCCTTTTCCTGTTTTTCCGTTCGAGACCTTGAATCAGGAGTTGTTAAACCAACGTTGATGGAGACGCTACTACGTGACCGAAATATCCAAAAAATTGTTTTTGTGGGTTTAAGTACAGATTTTTGTATACGTGATTCGGCTATAGAGGCTTTATCAAAAGGATTTGAAGTTGCTGTCGTTTCAAGCTGTGTATGTTCTACCAATAGAGACGTACAAGTACAGATTCTTAAGGATTTAGAGGAAAATGGGGTAGAACTTGCCTGAAAATTTTTCTTCTTTGGACTCATTAACAAAGCGTTTAAATAGTTGGTTCGATGAAAAAGTGTCTGGGCCACCTCTTGAAAGACGTGTGGTAGGTATCAAGCAAGATAAGGGGAAAGCGCTATCTTGCCCTGTTGATACGATTCTTATCTCAAGGTTCGAACCTAAATTTGTTGGCCGTATCGATACAGTTATTGATTGCTTGCCAGAAATTTTAGACGTAGATAATGTACGGACGGCTTATAAAAAATTATCTGAAGAACGTTCCCTTGATCGAAAAACTTTAATTTGGCGGGATGCCGTTGAGGGGATTGTAGTTAATTCAGTCAAAAGCTTAACTATTTCCCCTGAAGATGCAGATTTAGTGCGTGCCGGATTGGATTCAGTTCTTGTCATTTTGGACACTGTGCTTTGGTCTGCGCCATTAGCTTGTTCTTCAGATGGTCCGAGGAAAGCTGAAAAGCAGGCATTTATGGATGTCTTGGAGTTACATAGAGCTCGGGATGATCAGGATGTGTTTAGACGATACTTCGGGGATTTCGAAGGTTATCGTGTGATTACTTACTGCCCTGGTTCGATGTGGGCTCACATTTTCTTAGCTATTGCCTGGGAAGTTTGCACAGGAGAGAGCCTCACTGGTTTGAAAGGAACCTAGTTGTTTGTAAAATCGCTTGTTGCTCATTAGGAGCATCGCTTGGGGCAATCGGGTATAAGATCAATTCATCCACACCTGCATCCTTAAATGCAGCTGCGATGTCTCTACATTCTTCTGGTGTTTGGCCGACTATTGCGTGATCACGAATCATTCGTTCTGAGATGCCATTGATAGCTTGTTCTCTTTCCCTTGCGTTCCAGCGCTGGAGAAACAGATCACAGTCTTCCTCATATCCATCTTCACGAAACAATTGCTCGTACACTGGTGCCATAAAGTAATTGAGTAATTCTTGTTTTAAAGGCGCTGCTGCAATTTCGTAATCATTGTGTATAACAGTGCGCAAGAAGGCGGTAATTCTTATTTCTTTTCGCTCACGCTTTACTTTGTGCAGTCCCTTCTCTATTGCTTGAATCGCTTTTTTTGAAGCAGAGACAGTTGGAAAATTCAAAATGATACCGTCAGCAATTTCACCTGCAAGTTCAAGCATTTGATTTCCTAAGGCACCTATAAAAACTGGAATTGCTGGTTCACTTATTGGACGTGCTGGCCCCCCAACTGTTTGGAATAGGCCGTTATGTTTTAAACGTTCCCCAGCAGTTAATTTACGGAAAAGTTCTACATATTCCCGCATACTCGCTAGTGGTTTGGACCAATTTTGTCCATGCCAGTTTGTTACAATTGCAGGTGTGCTTACACCGAATCCTGCGATCATTCTTCCGCCTGAAAATTCATGCAAAGCCCCAAAGGTTGTGGCTGTGAGGTATGGATCACGTATATAGATCGGTGCAATGCCTGTACCTAGAGTAACTCTTTTTGTTTTGGCACTGGTTGCAGTTAAAACTGTGACAACATCTGGCCCATGCACCTCGGTTACCCATACCGAATCAAAGCCATGTTGTTCTGCAACTACAGCTTGTTCTGTATGTTCATGTACTCCACCTTCATGAAGCACCACTCCTTCAAACATATATATTCCTTATTTTTTTTGTGGTTGCGGTTTTATTAGACCCTTTGCCATTAAAAATCTTATTGCAAGACGTGATAGTGAAAATCCAAGGATACCTACAAATCCGAATAAGCCAATTGTTGCGATGATTCCGGTTTCTGCCCCCAAGATCATGCCTATGAATCCACCGAAACCGAAAGCCGCAATTACCGGAAATGTACGCCAATTCCAGATTGGTAAGGTTGGAGTGCTTATTGGTGAAACAGTTGGTTCATTTTGATATTTGTCAATCTGTTTTGCTCTTGCACGTCGCTTACGTTTACTGGCTGATGGGCTCATTGATGTCCTCCTTTATGCTTCGCTTTTTATACAATTTTCACACCTAAACATTAAGCCCATCCGTTCTTCATCTAGCCAGACTTCCCCACATTCTTTTACATTCATATCTTTGCGTTGATTGAGGTGAAATAATCTACCGCATGTTCCGCAAACGGACTGCATAAGGGCGGGAACTTCTTCATTACATACTACACAAATGTTTGCGCTCACTTTCTGCAGACTAACTGATCTCTTGACTTTCAGGAAATCAGTAATAGCATTCACTAAGGCATCTAAACATTTCTTACAATTTTGTAGAATTGTTTTATTAAGGAGACGTCACGTTTTAGTGAATACTGGGCTCCAGGTTTTTGATAGCCTTTCCGATGATCTTCGGAGGGAGGCGCTTACCCATGCTTCGTATACGAACGAAGACAGAGATGGTGGACCTAATAATGAAAGACTTGAGTTCCTAGGTGATGCTTTATTGGGTGCAGTTATAGCACGCGAGCTATTTGTTGCTTGTCCAAATGCTGCTGAGGGTGATTTGACGCAAATGCGTGCGGAGATTGTACGCGGGGATGCCCTTGCTTCAGTTGCGGAGCGACTCGAGCTAGGAGGTAGACTTGTTTTAGGTCGTGGGGAAGAAGCAGCGGGAGGCCGTTCGCGTACTCGAAATCTTGCAGGAGTTTTTGAAGCTGTAGTCGGTGCTGTTTACATTGGCAAGGGGCTTCGTTCTACAGAGGTTTTTATTCGAAGAACTTTAAAATTGGAGATCCAGCAGGTTGTGAAGAATGGGCCAGGTGTCGATCCGAAGTCAGCTTTACAGCAATTGTGCCAAGCTCGTTGGCATAGCCCGCCAGAATACGTCACTGTTTCGGAACAAGTAGATTCTCCTGAGAAGAGATTCTGCATCGAAGTTTATGCGGACAATAATTTGTTAGCTCGTGCTTATGGTGGCAACAAACGTGAGGCGCAAATGCGTGCTGCAGAGAAAGCTTGTCAAAGTTTCCAAGAGTCTGGCAACGCAGATTGTAATAATCCGAATAAGAAGTCTGTGGATAATAGTGCTCAGAAACAAAAACGCCATAGGAGTAGTGCAAGAGCCTGATGTTTATAAGGAAATTGACGATCACCGGTTTTAAAAGCTTTGCTAACGAGACGACGTTTGAATTTGATCCAGGTGTTACAGCGATCGTTGGGCCAAATGGTTCAGGAAAAAGTAATGTTGCAGATTCTGTCCGCTGGGTTCTTGGTGAACAAAATTCCCGTTTGATACGTGCAAAGAAACAGGATGATGTCATTCACTCTGCAGGTTCTGCTAAGTCAAGGTTTGGTATGGCAGAGGTTGTTATCGCAATCGATAATTCTGATGGTGCATTTCCTCTAGATTTTAAGGAGGTGGAGATTTCAAGGCGTGCTTATCGTGATGGGAGTAGTGAGTATTTATTAAATGGGACGCGGATTTTGCATCGTGAGCTCCTCGAACTCTTGCAAAAAGTGAATCTTGGCCAGAATTCATATTCTTTTTTAAATCAGGGTGCAGTTGATCATTTCTTAACAATGACTGCGCAGGAGCGACGTTCACTTGTAGATGATGTAGCGGGTGTTAAACAGTACCGATTGCGGATTTCTGATGCCAACAAACGTTTAAGTGATACTGCAGAGAATTTGTCGAGGTTACAACTTATAGCAGATGAATTAAAGCCGAATTTGACTCGATTAAGGAGGCAGGCGGATCGCTCAACTAAATACAAGGATTTAACTGAGCGGTTGAACAGCTTGTTATCTGATTACCATGGTGTCCGTTGGGATGAAGCTCACAATTCTATTGTAAGTGCCAATGCTGCGTTAGATCAGTGCCTTGCAGAGGAGGATTCTGCAGAAAAATTAGTACGTGAATTTGCTGATGCACTGACTACGATTGGCGATCAGATAAAAGGTCATCGAGAGAGTTTTACAACTCGTGAACAAGAGCGTACTAATGCCCAGGTAAATTTAGCTAAATTTGAAAATGACCTTTCTTATGCTCGTGAACGCAAAGTTACTGTGGTCGATCGCATTAAGGAAATTGAAAGCGAGTTAACTGTTTTTAAAGCTGATTATGATGCCTTGAGTATGCAAGATGTACCGAAGGAGCTTGAGGATAGTGATGATCGGCTTGGATTATTAGAAAGGGATCTTAATCAGGCAAAAAGTGAATTTGATGAAATTGATGAAACTGTAAATTCTTTACGTCGTCGAGAGAATGAATTAAAAGCAGAACTCACTTGGCTGAATGAAAAGCATGAAGAATTTACATCTGAAATTACAGCAGATGAAAATGGGCGATCCACAGAAGGCAGAGCGGAAATTACAGCTCGCCTTTCAGAAGCGGAAAAGCTTGTCAAAGACCGTTGGCAGAAAGAAGAAGCGATTACGGAAAATATTAATTTACGTGAGCAAGAAGTTACAAATGCCCAAGCAGCAGTTAATGAAGCTCGTTCAAGATTTATACGTGTGCAAGAGGAGTTACGAAAATATGAAGCTGAACGCAATATCATTTTGCGTGAATTGGATGCTTTAGAAGGTCGTTTTGCGACATTGAATCATATACATACTGAACATACAGATCTGGCTGCAGGCCCCGAGGCTGTTTTGCAATTTAGTGAGGAAGGTCGCGACCTCTCTGGTGTTCTTGGAATTTTAGTGCACCATTTGCGAGTACCTTTTGCTTTGGAAACGGCCATATCAGCAGTTTTGGAGAGAAGATTTCATTCTGTACTTATAGAGAATCGAGATGAGGCAATCCGTGCTATCGAACTTCTCCAGAAGAATACTTTAGGACGAGTACATTTTTTACCTGTCGATACTTTTAAGAAAACCATTCCTTTGAATCTTGCTAAAGAACGTGGTGTTTTGGGAGTTGCAAGCCGATTAATTGACTTTGATGATGAGGTTAGACCCTTCGTTGAGACAATATTAGGCCGTGTAATAGTTGTTTCAGATATCGAAACAGCTTTTAAGATGGCTAAACGTGCGTTTGGAGGATTAATTGTCACGACAGACGGCGTGATTGTTGAACCGAATGGAACGCTAATTGGTGGCTCAAGCAGTAAGGATACCCCGGCAGCTGGAGCAATTGCACGTGAGCGTGACCGGCATGAGTTGGTTGATTTAATAAAAGAGCTACAAGTTCGTGATCAAGGTTCAAATAGTCAAGTTGAAAGTGCTCGATTAGCTCTTGAGCGTGTAAATATTCAGGTAGATGAAACGACAGGCCAATTGGATAGCGCACATACTCGATTGGATGATATTAGGCGCGATAGAGAAGTTACTCAGGAAGCGCACTATAGAAGTGTACAAGGCCGGGATGCTATTTTGAGTGAGTTGAATGCTTTTGATTTAGAGCAAGAGCGAATCACAAGGAAGAATACCGAGAACAGAGTTGCCGTTTCTGAAATTGAGAGCAGGCGGAGTGAGATTGAAACCAAACTGTCTGAACTAACGATAAATTTGAGGGAGAATGTTTCAGTACATAAAAATTTGGCTTCGAAGATGGAAGAAGTGGTAAGTCGTGTGGCCGATTTCAAGAGCGAGATGGAAGTGCAGAAAAGATTAAGTGATACACATGTGCAAAACGTTGATAGGCTCGTCATCGGAATCAAGGATCGGGAAGCAAGGATTGAAGTGCTCAATTCTGAAGTACAACACATAGATGTCCTCCTCGTAAGTAAGGAACAGGAGTTGGTTGATCTAAAAAGTAAGTATCAAGAATTACGTGAAAGCTTAGAACCCTACGAGATCAGTTTTAAAAATCTTGAAGATAGAGAGGGGGAATTGAGGTCTTCACATCAGGAGGCACAAGCAGCTTTGCTAAAAACTCAGCAAAAGCGACTTACTTTAGATGCAGAGGCTTCTCGTGCTACAGAAAGGCGTATTTCTTTACGTGAGGAAATGGAGCGTGATGGTTTTACCCCCTTAAGCAGTGGTGGCATTGGGCTATTGGGACCAATCGATAGTTCGGGTTTAAGGGGTTCCGATGCGGGTGTCGTTAATGAAGGAGACGGAAGTCTTCCTCCCGCAGAAGAGAATTCTGAATCAGTTCGTGGAGGTGCGCTATTGGATATGAATGCTCTTGAAGATGAAGTGCATTCTTTGCGTGCCCAGATTCGGCGCTTGGGACCTGTAAATCAAGAAGCATCCGAAGATTTGATTGAAAGTGAAGAGCGATACAATTTCCTTGTTGCGCAAATTGATGATTTAACGGAAACAGAAAAGCAGCTGCACGGAGCTATAAGTGAGTTAAATGAGAAGATCCGCTCGCAATTTAAGGATGTATTTGAGAAAGTAAATATTGCATTTTCAAATAATTTCACTGCTTTTTTCGGTGGAGGTAAAGCAGGCTTATTGCTTGATAATGCTGGCGATCCAACCGATTCCGGTATTGAAATCGAGGTAAAACTTCCGGGGAAAGATTTGCGATCGCTGAATCTTTTGTCGGGTGGTGAACGTTCCCTTACAGCAGTGGCCTTATTATTTGCATTTCTAATGGTTAAACCTGCACCTATGTGTATTTTGGACGAAGCAGATGCATCTCTTGATGAAGCTAATGTCAATCGTTTTGTCGGTGAATTAAAGAAGCTGTCTGAAAAAACACAATTTTTAGTTGTTACGCATAACCGTCACACAATTGAAGCTACAGATGCCATCTACGGTGTTTCTATGGGTCGGGATGGGGTTTCTAAAACTCTTTCTATGCGGTTGTCTGCTAATTTGTAATAGCAAGAACGGTTTTTATAAAAATGTGGTGGCGTGGCGATTCAAGCGAAGTTAAAAAACGAACAAAAAATGCCACAGAGAAAACACGTTCCAGGTTTGATGTACTCGTAAATATTTTTAATCGTCAAGATTTTGATAACAGTCTTTGGGATGATTTAGAAGAGGCATTAATTTCGGCTGATGTTGGACTTCCAACCACGGAATATATTCTTGAAAGAGTTAGAAAAACTGTTCACGAAAAAAAGATAAAGTCTGCTTCTGATGTAAGGTTATTTTTGAGGGATGAGTTAGTTACGATTTTAAAAACCCCTTTGAGTCGAGTACCTATTTGGGGTTCCCCGGAAAATGAGATACCCAATCCATTTGCTATTCTTGTCGTCGGCGTAAATGGTGCAGGTAAAACAACTTCAACTGCGAAGCTAGCCTTTATGCTGCAAGGTTTAGGTATCTCTTGTGTTTTAGCTGCTGCAGATACGTTCCGTGCTGCAGCGGTTGAACAAATTGAAGTTTGGGGAAAGCGGATTGGTGTCCGTGTTATCTCTCATCAAGATAGGTCCGACCCCAGTTCTGTTGCGTTCGATGCGATTGCTGCCGCAAAGGCTAACAATATAAGTGCAGTGATTGTCGATACAGCGGGTCGTTTACATAATCAGAGCAATCTAATGGAAGAATTAGGGAAAATCAAACGAGTGATTGAGAGAAACCTTTTGGATGTACCTCATGAAACCTTACTTATCTTAGATGCGACTACAGGTCAAAATGGTTTACAGCAAGCAAAAATTTTTTCTGAATACGTAGATGTTACGGGTATCATACTTGCTAAGCTTGATGGCACTGCTCGAGGTGGAATTGCTTTCGCCGTGGCAAAGGAAATAGGGGTGCCCGTATATCTTATTGGGACAGGTGAATCGCTTGAGGATTTGTCGCCATTTGACCCAGAAGTTTTTGTTGACGCTATCCTTAATTAAGTGACTTATGTCAGCAGTACTAGCTTTTTGGGCAGCGGCAATATTGATCGGTATTCTTACGGTTCCATTATCCGTTCGTTTATTCCGACGATTTATTGATGCTGGTATTGGGTTTTCTATACCTCTCGGGCTAATTATTCTGTCAGCCACTTGGTTTTTGCTTCGCGTTATCGGAATCCCAAATGGAGTAGGTTCGCTAGCTATCCTACTGTTTTTATTTGCGGTCTTATCGTTTTTAATTGCTAGGACAGATCGTCATTTTGTATTAGTACTTCGAAGAGCTGGTCCTTTCGGGTTATGTACATTTGGTGTTTTCAATATTGCGTTTTTTGCGTACGTGATTTTCCGTTCCTTTACCCCTGAGATTGCGCACACTGAACAACCTATGGATTTGATGATGTTGAATGCAGTTGTCGAATCTCCTAGTTATCCACCACATGACCCTTGGTTTGCAGGAGAAAGTCTTTCCTATTACTACGGTGGCTTTATTCAGGCTGGCTTACTTATCTTGCTTACGGATATTTCTACATCTATTGGGTACAATTTGGCGCTTGCACTTGCTTTTGCAGGAAGTGTCACCACAGTTTTTTCACTGGTGGCTACGCTTTTTCGCTGGCTAGTGAAAAACTTTTCAGCTTTAGCATTCTTCTCAACCAGCTTACTAGGTATAACACTGTTGCTTTTCACAGGTTCTCTTGCCGGCTTTATAGAATTTTTGTCTATCCACATGAATTTGCCGGATAAATTTTTAGAAACGTTAGGGTTAAATTCTCTAACAGATGCATTTTCTACAACTTGGTATCCTACTGAGTTTTGGTTTTGGTGGCGTGCAACACGACTGATACCTGAAACGATTATTGAATTCCCTGCTTTTTCTTTTCTTTTAGGAGACCTCCATCCTCATTTAATGTCTATCCCTGGGGTAATTTTAAGTTTGGCGGTGGCATCTAGTTTGTGGCGGTCGCGAGGTATCCTGTCTTTCCGAACACATTTAAGAGATCCTATTATTGGCTTTCTGCTTGCTTTAATTATGGGCTCCCTTGCTTTCGTAAATGCTTGGGATTTTGTGACATTCAATGCTGCAATTGTAATTGCTGCGTTAGCTCATAATTTAAAAAATGATTTCACCTACAGTTCTTTTATAAAGATCTGTGGATGGCTTGTTCCTGTGATGTTTTTGTCAGCTGCTATGTACGGGGCTTGGTATGCCACTTTTTCTACACAAGCCGGAGGTATAGCACCGTACATAGGTCCTGGTTCCAACCTTGAGCAAATGATTTTATTGAATGGACCGCTTCTCCTCGCTATGACTCCGCTGATATTTTTTGCAATACGATCTGTACCGAAGATGCCCTTGCGTGTGTTTGTAGTTGCCGGTGTTATGCCGATGATTCCCTTTATTGTTTGGCTTGCTGCATTGAATAGTTCGATTTTTGAAATCGCTCGGACTGCAAGTGGTTGGTCCACTATTGCATTTCAGGGTGTCTTGTTGTGGGGCTTCACTTATGCGTTGATTATTTTCTTGCAAAAAAAATGGTTTGTGATGGTTTTATTGACTTCATTAGCGATTCTCTCAACCCTACTTTGTTATGGCGCTGAGTTCTTCTACGTTCGGGATGTGTTCGAAGAAATTCATCCTCGTTCGAATACCGTGTTTAAACTTCTGTACCAATCCTGGATTGTGTCTTCTGTGGTCGGTGCTGTTTCACTATCTGAAGCATTTCGCAGGCTAGAGGGATACCGGTTACTCAAGCCTGTTTTTGCAGTAGTTGTTGCGAGTCTAGTTATCGTTTCTCTTACGTATATTGCTATCTCAATTCCTAATCGTATTAATGAGAATGTAGGCAGTCCCACAATTGATGGCTTGATTTATGTCGATGCAGATGATCGAGAAGTTGTTCAGTGGCTGCAGGAAAATGTTAAAAAAAGTTCGATTATCGTGGAGGCAAGTGGGAGAACATGGGTTAGAAATAACGAGGGTGATCTCGAAATTTCTTCACATCGAATTGATTACACTTTAGCTGGTAGGGTTGCAGCACGTACTGGTTTACAATCGCCAATTGGTTGGCCGGGACATGAAATACAATGGCGTCCTTCACAGAATTCAAGGGAAGAAATTAACAGACGTTTAAATCTCGTTGACGAAATTTATCTAGCTTCTAATTCTGAAGAGGTCTTGGCCATCCTGAGAGAATTGGAAGTTAATTACCTTGTGGTTAGTGGACTCGAGAGAGCTAGTTATCCGGATAATTTTATTCTCCATTTTGATGCGATTCTAACTCTAGTTTTTGGCGATAATATAGGTTTGGGGGCTCGCATTTATAGCATTCCATTGAAGGAATGATGCGTGTTTAGATGAAGGGAAGATTAAACTAATTGTAATGTTTTCACGTCTTTCTGCACGTAGCCTGCAATATATCCATTTGAGTGATAAGAGTTTTACAAAATGGGAAGTTTATATTTACATAATAATATTTGTAGCTGCGGCTATTTTGCGTCTTTGGGATTTGGGTTCAGTTACTTTACATCATGATGAAAGTATTCATGCATTCTGGTCTTGGCAGTTAGCTTTTGAGGGACATTACATTCACGACCCCGTTTTTCATGGCCCTTTTTATTACTTTGTCCAAGCATTTACATTTATTGTTTTTCAGGATAGCGATTACACCGCACGGCTTTCGGTAGCTTTCTTTGGCATCCTTTTAACTGCGCTCCCACTATTTTTGCGTCGTCATCTGGGCACTGTGGGCACAATTGCTGCAATGGCTTTTATTGCCTTCTCACCTTCACTTGTCTATTACAGTCGCTTTTTTCGTGGAGACATATACATTGCAGTTTTTACCCTTTGCCTGGTAATTGCTATCTGGCGTTATTTGGCAACAGGACGCCACCGCTGGTTACTAGTATTTGCTGGTTCGATTGTAGGACTCTTTCTCACCAAGGAAATGGCTTATCTTGAAGCCGCGATCTTCCTACTTCTATTAAATGCTCTATTGTCTGGTGATCTTGCAAAAATGAAATTCTCAATGAATCGAAAAAAGCGAGTTTTTTGTGTGATTGCCTTAATGCCCGTTGCCTGGCTGTGTGTTGTTTTTTGGCCTCTGATTGGCAAGATTCGCACACGACTAGAGTGGAAGGCCCTACCACGCAGTGGTGATTTACTCGTTCTTTTAGGGACACTTATCTTGCCTTTGCTGATTGCATTCCTTCGTGATCCGTTAGAAATGGGTATTCCGTTGCTTCGTGATGTCTCGATTTTGCAAAGCATTCCTTTTATAGGAAAAGGTGTTGTCGATTCTGGAATCCTTGCTCAGGATGTTGTTTGTGTTGGTTCAGTAAGTGATCGAATGCCCATTATTGTTTCTTTGCTCATTGTGGGGGGATTGTCTGCAGCAGTAGGTTTATTATGGAAACCGAAAATTTGGCTAATATGTGCCCTTCTCGGAAGCGTAATTTTTGCAACTTTCATGACCACCTTTTGGACTAATGTTGATGGTCTTTGCACGGGGGTCTGGGGATCTCTCGACTATTGGCGAGATCAACAAGTGGTCAGGCGTGGAGAACAGCCCTGGTTTTATTATTTAATGACTGTTCCACCCTACGAGTTCTTATTATTTTCCTTGGCTCTTCCAGGCCTTGTTTGGTCATTTTTCCGTCGTGATTATTTTGCGAAGTTTTTGTCTTTCTGGTTAATTGCAGTTTTTTTTGCTCTTTCCTTTGCAGGCGAAAAAATGCCTTGGTTGACTGTCCATATAGCTTTACCAGCAGCGCTATTGGCTGCTTGGTCAGTCTATAACTTCTGGAGTTATTGGTTTGATTCTGGGAAAAAGGAAAATTGGGTGAAAGTTGGATTTGTAATTTTTGCTGTTTCAATTATTTCGGCAGTAGCCTTTCCAGTAGCGGTATATGTACAAGATCTGTTTATGAGTGTGCGTATTCTGTTTGTTCTTTTCCCACTCCTTTTGTTTGGTCTTTGTATATATAAATTTGGTTCTCGATCGGTGCCTTTTTTGGCAGTGGTCTTATTAATATCTGCATTATCCTTTTTCTCATTTCGAACGATGACAGGTCTTACGTTTGTGCGTGGTGATGTTCCCAAGGATCTGCTTATTTATACGCAGTCCTCACCATATTTGAAGGAATTAGATAAAAGGATAGATCGTATTGTAGGTGAATCTCAAAATGCTCAGGAGGTCTTTATAGCTGTTGACAGCAAAGCTTCCTTTGCCTGGCCTTGGGTTTGGTATTTCCGTGATTTCCCTGGAAAAATTCATTATGGAGATCATGTTGACGGATTAGATTTCGAAAAATATGACTATTCAGTAATTTTAACTACTGCAAGCAATGCATCTTATATCCGTTCTGAGTTAAGCCGTCTGGGAATAAAAGACAACTATTTCCCATCAGAGTCATACCCTCATCGTTGGTGGTTTCCTGAAACATATAAGGAACCGTTTCGTCGAAATCCAAATGATCCAGCTAATACGAGCAGGTACTATTCATTCAGGGAAATTCAAACATGGAAAGTGATTGGTTCGAATATATTCAAAACTTCTGGTCGTAACAATTGGTTTTTAGTCTCGTATTTTTTCTGGCGTGATCACGAACCTTTTGCAGATCTGGGTTCTGTAGATGGTGTTGCCTGGTTCGCCAAGAATGCGGATCCCTAATTAATGATCCGCTACACTCAGGTGTAATGTTTCGCTCCTTACGTATTTGGATAGGGTTTGTTTTTAGCGCAGTATTAGTTGGCTTGTTTTTCACTCTTGTTGATTTGAGTGATGTTTGGAATGCATTTAAAGAGGCTAATTTTCTGTTTATGCTTCCTGCTGTTGCAATTTTGTTCATTTCTCTTTGGATACGTTGTGTTCGATGGACTTTGCTTATGCGACCAGTTGCAAATATTTCTGCTAGACGATTGTTCCCTTATGCAATTATCGGATACATGGCCAATAATCTTTTGCCAGCACGAATCGGAGAATTGGTGCGTGCTTGGATTCTTGGGGAGCGTGAGAGAATTCCCAAAGCAAGTGCGATTGCCACAATTGCAGTTGAGCGACTTTTTGATGGTGGAGTTCTTGTTGTGATGTTTGTAATTACAGGTCTTTTTATTGGTTTTGAAGATGGCACATTGCGAATTATTGGTGTTGTATCAGCAATTTTTTTTGCAGTTGCGTTCATCTTTTTCTATTGGTTTACCTCAAGTCCAATACGTGCGCGAAGAGTAGCTGCTTGGTTCCTTTGGAAGCTACCACGTCGGGTTCGTTCCCTTCTAGCGCCACATGCGTCTGCATTGTTGATAGGTTTTCGATCGGTGCATAATTCATCAACTTTTTTAGCAGTTGTTTTTCTTAGCGCTATTGCATGGACGGTTGAAGCTTCTGCTTATGCCGTCATAGGGCTAGGGTTTAAAATTGATTTAGGCTTTGGTCATTTCTTATTACTATTGTCAGCTGCGAATTTAGCGATTATCTTACCTACTTTTTTTGGGGGTACAGGACCTTTCGAATGGGCTGCACGTCTTGTTCTTACCAGTGGTGGAATTGCCAGTGGGGTAGCATCGGCTTATGCATTGGTTGCACATGCTGTTATCTTCATTCCAACAACTGTGGTCGGTCTATTACTTATGTGGCTATTTGGGATACCGTTGGCTAGGCTAAAAGGATCATCTATGGAATTGGCAGCTTCTTCTGAATCAAAAAGTGTTTCCTTATGAGTGATGCAAAAGAAAAACTTAATGTTTTGGTTGTGGGTGCAGGTGCAGCGGGGTTAGCTGCTGCACGTCGCCTTCAGTCACTTGGCCATCATGTTGAAATCTTTGAGGCACGTGATGATGTTGGCGGTCAAGTAGTTACGTTCGATGTTGGTGGTGAGCCATTGGAATGTTTCTATCATCACTTGTTTACGAATGATGTCACTGCAATCCGTTTTTTTGAGGAGTTAGGACTTGGTGATCGATTGCAGTGGTATGAGCCTTTGAATGCTCATTTTGTTAAGGATCATGCATATCCTTTTACAACTCCCCTTGATTTACTTCGCTTTGATGCGGTTTCCTTTATTGGTCGTCTTAGGCTTGGACTATCTAGTTTATGGTTGCGCCGGAAAAGCGATTGGACTCCCTATGAAGATATTACAGCTCGTGAATATCTTATTCGTGCAGTTGGAAAGGAAGCTTTTGACGCATTTTGGGGTCCTTTGTTAAAAGGAAAGTTTGCTGATTACTCGGATGATATCGGTATGGCTTGGTTGCAGTGGAAAATACGGTTGCGATTTGGTTCACGCGGTGGTCGTTTTGGCTTAAAAGAAATACTCGGTTATCCAAATGGTTCATTTCGTCCTATATATGAAAGATTAGCCAATGATATACGGAGTAATGGTGGAAAAATTTATTTGAATGAGCGGGTTGAATCTGTTGTTACTGAGAATAATTGTGTGAAAGGTATTAGTTCTGATGGAAACTTTTATCCAGCTGATAGGGTTTTGTTAACTACACCAAATCCAGTGACAAAGCGTTTGGTGTCCGTATTACCTAGTGAATATGTGGATATATTGGATCGCGTTCAGTATCAATGGGCTTCCTGTTTGGTACTTGCACTTGATCGTCCCTTAACGGAATACTACTGGCTGAGTATTGCTGATTCCCTACCCTTTGTTGCATGTGTTGAGCACACCAATCTTGTTCCTAAGGAGAGATATGACGGTAACCACATTGTTTATCTTTCGAATTATGTCCCGCCTGGTCATCCCTTATTAAAAATGGATGCAGAAGAGGCTTTAAAGAATTTTGAATCGGGTATAAGGCGTTTGAATCCGGAGTTTGATATTTCTTGGGTTCGTGATGCTTGGTTGTTTTCTGACCCTGCTGGACAACCAGTGATTACTACCAATTACTCAAATTCAATTCCTGCGATTGAAACTGGGGTGTCGGGACTCACACTCGCAAACACAACCCAGATTTATCCTGAAGATCGTGGTCAAAATTATAGTTTTCGTCTCGGTGAGAGAGCGGCCGAAGTTATTGATGAACGTAGTTAGAGGTTGATATAAAGTAGCTGCGAGCGACAATGACTAATCAAAAAAATACTGGCCAGCCGAAAATGCGAGAACTTCGTGAGTTTGTTTCCAATTATTCTTTTGAAAGAGGACATTTGTTACCTGCACTTTTAGATTTGCAAAAGGAATATGGATATGTTTCAAAGGATGCAATAGAAGCCATTGCTCGTCAGTTTCGTACTTCAACTGCGCTTATTTACGGGGCGATAACATTTTACTCTGATATTCGTACTGAACCGCCTCCTGAGCGGGAAATTGTTTGGTGTAGTGGTCCTGCGTGTCGCATTTCTGGTGGTGATCGTATTAGGCAGGCCATTGAACATACATTAAATTTATCTATAGACAGTCAAACCTCAGATGGGCGCTATGGTTTTCAGTTAGGGCAGTGCAACGGTACTTGCAGCCAAGCTCCTCAAATTTGGGTTAATGGGCAGGTGTGTGGAAAGTTGTCAATTTCTGATGCTATTCGCATTGCTCGCGATGTAAGAGGGGATAGTAATAAATGAGTACAGCTGAAAAAGTTACTGGATTAATAAGTGCGGCACGTGATCAGTGGGAAGATGAGCGTGCAGATGGTCGCCAGGTAATAACGGTTTGTCTCGATACTTCTTCACTTGCTGCTGGTGTGCAATCTACATTAGACTCCCTGCGTTCCGAGATTGATCGTTTGGGTCATGATGTAATCATTCGTACCTCGGGCTCTTGGGGGTTCTGTTGGCTTGAACCGACAGTTTCGGTTCGCTCCGCCGGAGGAGGCTTAACCGTTCTTTACCATTCAGTTACTGAAGATCGTGTAGAGGAATTCGTCCAGCGAACCATTGTTCAGGGTGAAACGATGCCGGAACTAGCTCTAGGCATAGTTGAGGGAAATGCTACCGAAGAGATCGGTCATTTGTCAGATCACCCATTCATGCAAGGCCAAATCCGGCGACTAATGGAAAGAAGTGGGCAAATTGATCCCGAGAACATCAATCACTATTTAGCATTAGGTGGTTATGAAGGTTTTGCAAAAGCTTTGACGCAAACTGATGAGCAAATTATTGAAGAAATGCTAAATTCTGGTTTAGGAGGACGCGGAGGTGGAGGTTTCCCTGCTGGGCGAAAATGGGATTTTTTACGTACTGCGACCGCTGATCCCCGTTACTTGGTTTGTAACGCTGATGAAGGTGACCCTGGTGCTTGGGTAAATCGTATTCTTTTAGAAGGTGACCCGCATCTAATAGTAGAAGGTATGTTAATCGCAGCGTTAGCGACGGGTTCTATAGAGGGATATATATATATTAGACATGAGTATCCACTTGCAATTCAGCGTATGCAAACAGCGGTAGATCAGGCACGTGAAGTTGGGCTATTAGGTCCGAATGCTCTTGGTGATGGTCGCCCCTTTGACTTGGTAGTTTTTGCTGGTGCCGGTTCATATGTTTGTGGTGAAGAGACAGGTCTTATGAGTAGTATTGATGGCTATCGGGGTATGCCTCGTATCCGTCCTCCTTTTCCTGCACAAGCCGGGCTTTGGAATAAACCCTCGAATGTTAACAATGTTGAGACTTATGCAAATGCACCGTTAATTTTTAAAAATGGTTCTGAGTGGTGGTCTTCAGTAAGCAGTGCAGAAGAAAAGGGGACCAAAATGTTTACCCTTTCAGGAGCAGTTAATCAGGCGTGTTGTGTAGAGGTTCCATTCGGTATAAGTGTAAGAGAATTGATGGAACACTATGGTGGTGGTCTTCAGAATGATGCGGAACTTAAGGGTTATCAGCCAGGGGGGCCACTCTCTGGATTACTTCCTGCGGACGAAATTGATTTGCCGTTAGCCTTGTCGCCATTTAGAGAGCGAGGGATGTTCTTAGGCTCAGGAGGTATTGTATTTTTTGATCAATCAACTAGTGTTCTCGATTTGTGTACGTATTTTTTGGATTTTTGTGAAGATGAGTCGTGCGGTAGGTGTACTACGTGTTTTCAAGGTACTCAGAGAGCTCTAGAGATACTTCGTCGAATTGGACAAGGTGGTGGACGTGAGTCGGATTATGAAAAATTAAATGATCTGATACAAGCATTGAGATGGTCTAACTGTTTGCATGGTCAGTTTGCTCCCACTTCTGTCAAACTAGCTTTGAATTATTTCCGTGATGAATTTGAGATCTTAATTAAAGAGCAACGGGATCCAACTCAATCATTACCAGGATTAATTCAATATCAAATTAAAGACTCAACAGCTTCTGAGCTTGAGGTTGCAAGTGAACTGTGTCCAACCGATGCCATTGTAAGAAACAATCTAGGATGGAAAATTGATGATTCTGCTTGTATAAGATGTGATGCTTGCCGAGAAGTGGCCCCGCTAGCAATAGAGGTGCGAGATCGCTTTGAAATCCCACTTCTTACACAATAACCCGCAGAAAGTTACAATCCGATATGACGCAGACTGCGTTCTTTGTTCCCTTGCGATAAAAAGCTTAACTAGTCGTGATGTAGACAATTTAATTGAAGCTGAAGGGTTGCCGAATGACATAGATATTTGTGATAGGAAATTAGAATTTGAGATGCCCAATCAGAAAAAGGTTTTTGGATTTTTTGCTATTCTCGCTGCTCTAGATTGTTTAGGGTATCGACGTACTGTTCGATTTCTCAATTTATGGCCTGTAAGAAGCCTCATGAAAATGGTTTACAAATTTCTTTCTACATATCGATATCGATTTCAATTGTTAAAAAGTTGGTTTCCGCGCAGATAACTTCACGTTCTATACTTTCACCGTGTCTACACCAATTCGTCGACAATATCTTGATCTAAAAGAAAAGCACCAAGATTCAATTTTGTTTTTTAGATTGGGTGATTTCTATGAAACCTTTGATGAGGATGCTGAACTTGTTTCCAATGCTTTAGGAATTGTTTTGACATCAAAACCTATGGGTAAGGGTATTCGTGTTCCATTGGCAGGTGTTCCATTCCATAGTATGGAAACGCATGTGGGAAAGCTTGTTGAACTTGGCTATAAGGTAGCTATTTGTGAACAAATGGCTGATCCAAGTAGTGTTAAAGGGCTTGTTCCACGAGATGTAGTACGAATTGTCACTGCAGGTACTATTACTAACGAAGCGGCTCTACTTCGAGATAGACCTTCATATTTGGCCGTATTACTTGAGCGCGATAGTAGTGTAGGTTTTGTAGTCGCTGATATAGCTACTGGCGATGTACGTTTTAGTAAGGCTGATCAAGCAGCACTAGAAATAAGTTCTTTTAATCCTGCCGAGTTACTTGTTGAGGAGGAAGCAATTGCTCCCCCGGGTCTTGATTCAGTACTTGTACCGAGGCCCGTTATACATTTTGCAGTTGCGCAAAAACTTGTAGCGAAGCAATTCGGGGAAATTGCGCTTGAAATTATAAGTGGTAACCAAGCTGTTACTGTTGCGCTAGGCCAATTAATTCGGTATCTCGAGGAAGTTTACCCTGCCTCTTTAGGTGCTTTGCAGCGAATAAGGCCTCTTGCTAGCGATACGATATTGGGCATAGACCGTCGAACACTTACAAATCTAGATGTTTTACCCAGTGAAAATAAACATTCGCTCTTTACTGTTCTTAATAAGACATCCACCGCCATGGGAGCTAGATTGCTACGCCAATGGTTAACACGACCATTGAGAGATGCAGGGTTATTAGCGGAGAGGCATGATTCTGTAGAGTGGGCTTTTAACAACCAAATTAAACGTGCTCAGTTAATTTCGCTTCTGAAACAGGTTGATGATCTTGCACGTATTTGTGGCCGTGTTGGAGCTGGGGCAGTTTCTCCAAAAGACCTAAGCTCTCTGCGTAAAGGTTTGCTGGTTGCCTGTAAAGTAGTTCCGCACTTAGAAGAGCCTTTATCACCAAAACTCCTTAGTAATTTGGTTTCCGTTTTAAATGATGCAAATATCCCTTTGTCTAAGTTGGAAAAAATTCTTATAACGGACCCGCCTTCTAATTTTGATGAAGGTGGAGTTATTGCTGACGGTTATGACTCTGAGCTAGATGCGTTACGTTTTGATGTGAAAGAAGCTCGTGGTTTTTTAGCTAACTTGGAGGTAAAGGAACAAGAGCGAACAGGAATCAAAAACTTGAAGGTTGGGCAAAATAAAATTTATGGATATTACCTCGAGGTTTCCGCGTCAAACATTAATAAAGTTCCGAAAGATTTTCAGCGGCGTCAAACGTTAGTTGGAGGTGAAAGATATGTGACTGAGGAACTTAAACTCCATGAAGCTAGACTTATCACTGCACTCGATCGTTTGGTTTCCCGAGAAAAAGAAATTTTTGAAAAACTGGTTGTTTTCCTAAAAGATTCGCTTGAGGATTTGCAAGGTATCAGTGAAGCTCTTGCAACAATCGATGTTGTTTTGTCCCTTGCTGAGATAGCTGTACTAAAAGGTTACGTGCGGCCAGTATGTATTGAAGGCACTGAACTTATGATTGAGCGAGGTCGTCATCCAGTAGTCGAAGATATTCAACCTGTCGGGTCTTTTGTCTCCAATGATTGTTTTTTTGTAGAAAAGAAACGTATTTTGGTTTTGACGGGGCCTAATATGAGTGGTAAATCAACATATTTAAGACAAGTCGCACTAATTGTCTTAATGGCTCAGATGGGTTCATTTGTTCCTGCTGAACACGCAGAATTACCTTTTGTCGATCGTATTTTTACTCGAATTGGAGCACAAGATGATCTGGCCGCAGGGCAATCAACTTTTATGGTTGAAATGCTTGAAACTGCCCAGATACTACATCAGGCAACTTCGAGATCCTTGGTTATTTTGGATGAAGTAGGTCGTGGGACTAGTACATTTGATGGCCTTGCAATAGCTCATGCTGTGCTGGAGTCACTACATGAGCATCCTGGTGGAGCACCTATCACGCTTTTTGCCACTCATTATCATGAATTGACTACGGTTGCTGATTCACTTGGAAATGCAGAAAATGCGCACGTTACCGTTCAAGATGAGGGGCAAGATATTGTGTTTGAGCATCGAATTAGTCCTGGTCCAAGTGATCGTTCTTATGGAGTGCACGTTGCCAAATTGGCAGGGTTGCCAAATGAAGTAATTGCTCGTGCGGAAATACTCCTTAGTCAACTTGAGTCTTTGCCAAAAAAAATTCCAGTGCAATCAGAATTATTTCGAAGCGAACTCGAAAAATTTGAACTTTTACGAACTAAAGATTCACATTTGGAGCAAGAGCTTAATTCTTTGGATATCAATTTACTAACACCTCTTGAGGCGCTTAATAAATTAAGCGAGCTTCAGAAGAAAGTTAGCGATGGAGAGCCTAGAATATGAGTCCGGAAATACATCTACTCGATCGTGATGTTGCTGCAAGGATTGCAGCCGGTGAAGTAATTGAAAGACCAGCTTCGGTTGTTCGGGAAGTGATTGATAATTCAATCGATGCCGGAGCTAGCCGGATCTCAATCATATTGGAAGCAGGTGGTTTATCAGAAATCCGGATTACAGATAATGGAAGTGGGATTAAGTCTGATCAGATTGAGCTTGCATTTCATCGTCATGCAACAAGCAAGATTGCTACTTCCAACGATTTGAGAACTATTCAAACATTGGGTTTTCGTGGTGAGGCACTCCCAGCTATAGCCGCAGCTGCAGAAGTTGAGATCATCTCTTGTACAACTGGTCAATCGGTTGGTGTTTCTGCGCATTTTGCTGGAGGTGAACTTTTGGATACAGCAAAAGTTCCGACTGCTGAGGGTACAACTTTGGTTGTTAGGAATCTGTTTGAGCATCTCCCCGCGAGGAAAAAATTTCTTGGTTCTGCATCAGCGGAGGGGCGACAAATTACTTCGCTCGTCTCTCATTATGCTTTAGCTTATCCAGGAATAGCTTTCTCTTTTAAAAATGGGCGGCGTGAAATTCATACAAGTGGTGATGGTGCACTCCGTCATGCTTTTTCCTCAGTTTATGGTGCAGATGATGGTGAAAACATGTTGCAAATTTCGTTGCAAGAAGGAGGTGTAGATGTAGCTGGTCTTGCGGGTCCTTCATCGATGAATCGTGCTAATAGATCTGGGATATCAATTTTTATTAATGGCCGATGGGTACAAAGTCCACGATTACGTTTTGCCGTCGCAGAAGCTTACCAATCACAACTACCTCGTGGCCGATTCCCAGTCGTAATGCTCAAGCTCTCATTACCGAGTGAGGAGGTTGATGTAAATGTCCACCCTGCGAAGGCAGAGGTTCGCTTACGAGATGAGCGGGAAATTACTAGCATGGTTTTTCGAGCACTTCAAAATGCATTGGATAGTGCGCCGCCATCACCCTTTTTCCTTGATCGTTCTAAGGATATGAATGTTAATCCGCTCCTTCGAGAGCGTTTGACTGCGGAAGATGGTAAAAATGCTGTGTTTTCGCAGCTTGAAACTAAGGAGGGTTTACCTGTCCAAAGCAACCGAATCAGCCAGCGTGAATTGTTACCTTGGTTACGTGTGATAGGGCAGTTGGCCACCACCTATATTTTGACAGAAGGGCCCGATGCTTTGTATTTATTAGACCAGCATGCAGCTCATGAAAGAGTGAGGTATGAATCCCTTCTAAAGTCTACTAAAGCACCTAGTTCGCAGGCTTTGTTTGAGCCTGTAGTAGTTAATCTTCCTGCAGAACACCTTGAAATTTTAGATGAACATAAAGATAATTTTAAGTTGCTCGGATTTGATATCGAATCATTTGGAGGGAATGCATGTATTGTTCGGGCACTGCCACCTGAGACAGGCAGGCTGGATACGGTGACAATTATCCATAATTTATTTGAGAAGCTATCTGGTGAACAACGTCTTTCGGACCCATTCGATAGAGTTGTAGCTTCTGTTGCTTGCCATAGCAGTGTTCGTGCAGGAAAAAAGCTAAGTATGTCTGAAATGGAACGTTTGATAGAGGACCTTCATAAAACTGATTTCCCAAGAACGTGTCCTCATGGCCGACCAACGCTTATGCAAATTGAGATAGAGAAGATAGAAAGGCAATTTTTAAGGCGTTAGAAGTCGCTCGTATGGCGCTGATAACTGATGCTTTAAGTAGGATAACTGTAGGGTTTGGTTTTTATGAACGATACTCAAGTTTTGTCGTGGTTAGATGTATATCTTCAGCGAGTTGAAGTTACAAGCCAGCGTTCACCCTACACTGTCAGGAATTACAAGAGTGACATTGGTTCGTTCATTAATTGGTGTGGTGATTTGGGTCATGCTCCGTTATCGATGACTCGTTCGATTTTTCGCGCATATTTAGCATTTCTAAATGAGCGTGGATTGGCTCGGGCATCTATTGTGCGCAGTCTTACGACTATCCATGCTTTTTATAGATTTTTACATACCGAAGGTGTTACAGAGAGGGATTTACTATATGGGATTGTTCCTCCGAAAATTCCACGTCGACTACCTAAGGTTTTAGAACTTAACCAGATCGAAAATCTACTCGATGCGCCTGATGCTGATACTCCTCATGGTTTACGTGATCGAGCGATCTTAGAGTTGCTTTACAGTACAGGTATGCGTCTTTCTGAATTGGTTGCTTTAAATATTTCGGATTTGGATTTGCCTGATTCATCTGCCCGAGTTTTTGGAAAGGGTAAGAAGGAACGCATAGTTCTTTTTGGTTCAAATGCTTTGCGTACACTACAACTGTATTTACAGGTTGCTCGTCCACAGTTGATATCTCGTAAAAAGAAAGGGACAGAAGCACTTTTTTTAAATCGTTTCGGGTCACGTTTATCTGCTAGGCATATTCAAACGACTGTTAAATCTTATGCTCAGCAAACAGAGATTCCTTTTGATGTACATCCGCACCTTCTCAGACATTCTTTTGCAACACATTTGATTGATGGGGGAGCTGATATACGAACAGTTCAGGAGTTGCTTGGGCATGATTCGGCCAACACTACTCAAATTTATACTCATGTGAGTCAATCACGCCAGGCTGGGCAATCTGATGAAACGTGGGGAAATTTTGGCAAGCAGGCAGTTGAGCGGTCTCGACGTATTGTGCAGGTCCAAAAATGATTGAATCTACCTATCTAATTTTGCTAGTTCATGGACCGAATCTTAATTTACTTGGTGAACGAAATCCGGAAGTTTACGGTAATACTTCGCTTGCTGAAATTGAGTCGAATGTTTTGAATGAAGCAAAAAAGCGAGGTGCAGAAATTAAAACTTTTCAAAGTAATCATGAAGGAGGATTGATTGATTTTTTGCATGAAAACAGAACGCTTGCTAACGGAGTCTTGATTAACCCAGGAGGACTAACTCACACATCTGTTGCATTGCGAGACGCGATAGAGGCAATCAACATTCCAACTATCGAAGTGCATCTTTCTGATATAACTGCACGTGAAGATTTTCGAAAGGTTTCATTAATTGCTGATGTTTGTATTGATCAGGTAGCTGGCCAGGGGCCTGAAGGATATACCAAGGCTGTTAATTTGTTGATTGATAGTCTTGAGAGGTAACTATCATTTCTGATAGTTTTGGAGAGATGACTGAAAATTTTCCTGAACGATTAAAACGCTTAAGGGCTTTGTTAGATAAAGAAGGCTTTGATGGGATATATATCTCTAGTCCTGTCGAGGATGTTACCCATCGCTATTCTTCGAATCGTCGCTATTTAACTGGATTTACAGGTTCTTCAGGAATACTTTTAGTAGGTAGTAATAATGCTTATTTAGCAGTGGATGGGCGTTACGGAGAACAAGCGAAGGCGCAAATCAGCCAGAGCGATTTTACTTTGTATGAAACAGTTGGCCCTAAGGAGCAATGGTTTCCTGAATTTTTGAATTTAGCCGGGCTTGATGGTAAACAAATTGCAATTTCTGCTAAAGATGTTGCTGTGAGTGAGTATATTGAGCTGCAAAGCATTATTTCTAATTTGAAAGGTATTAAACCAGATCTTATTCCGAAATTTTCGATTGTTGAAACAGTACGTTCTGTCAAGGACCAAGGAGAGGTTGAAAAAATTAAAAGGGCGATTGTGATAGCTGAGGAGGCCTTTTCATTTGCCTGTAGTTCTATTCCCTTTGGTGTTACAGAATCTGATTTTGCAGAGTCCTTAAAAAAGGCTGTCATTGCTTTTGGCGGAGATGACTTTTCTTTCGAGCCTATTGTTGCATCTGGTCCTAACGCTGCGATGCCGCATGCACCCCTGAGTGATCGTATTTTCCAAATTGACGATTCTGTTACTGTTGACTGGGGTGTTTTAAAAGACGGCTACTGTAGTGATCTTACGAGGAGTTTCATTCTTGATTCGACGAGTGGCAGAGCTGACAAATTTCATGAGGTATATGACATTGTGCAGGCTGCCCAGGCAGTTGCGCTGAATTCTATCGAAGTGGGTATGACAGGCGCACAGCTTCATCAATTTGCTGCTCTGCATATTGATGAAGCTGGCTACGGTGAATATTTTACGCATGGTTTAGGTCATGGTGTTGGACTTGATGTTCATGATTATCCTCCCTATTTAGGACCTTCATCAGAGGATGTTCTAGGGGAGGGGATGGTTTTTACCATAGAGCCAGGTATCTATATAAAGGGATGGGGTGGTGTTCGCATTGAGGATATCGTTCATATTAAAGATGGTCGTGCTCAGCGCTTAAGTAATTTAGCATCCACAATCTCGCCCAATTTTGGAGGTTTATAAATGATTACAACTGGAGATATCCGTAAAGGGACAGCAATTGAGCTTGATGGGAAACCTTACTCTGTACTTGATTTTTCGCATATAAAAATGGGCCGAGGTTCTGCGCAGTTACGTATGAAACTGCGTGATATTCGCTCAGGGGCAACAATCGAACATACGGTTCAAGCCGGGACAAAATTTGAAAAGGCACAAGTTGAGCGTCGGGAAATGGAATATCTCTATCCTGATGGTGACTTTTTCTATTTCATGAACACTGAGACCTATGATCAGATTCCTGTGGATGGTGATAAGGTTGGTAATGTGGCGAGCTATTTACGGGAAAATATAAAATGTAATGTTGTTTTGTATGGAGAAGAAGTAATAGCAATTGAATTGCCAAATGTTGTCACGCTCACAGTTAATCAAACAGATCCAGGTCATAAAGGCGATACTGCTCAAGGTGCACTAAACCCTGCCACACTAGAAACCGGTATTGTCGTGAACGTACCACTTTTTATTAATGAGGGTGATGATATTCGTGTTAACACTGATTCTGGTGAGTATGTAGAAAGGGCCTAAATAACGTTTAGCTATGGAACCTCTGTCAGTAGATGCATTGAATTCGATTATTCGGCGTATTGTTAGGTCAGAAGAGTTACTTGCCAATATTTGGGTGTTGGGTGAGATTACAAATTTCCGTCCTCATAATTCAGGCCACCGCTTCTTTTCTTTAACTGATGGGGAGGCAACTATAAGAAGTGTTATTTGGCGTGGTGATGTGCAGGATTTTCCTTTTGATAACGGAGAACGCGTTCTTGCTCACGGATATGTAGATTTCTATCCTGTCCGAGGTGATTTGCAGTTTGTTTGTGATTTTATTCGTCCAGAAGGTGTTGGTCTTGAAGCTGCGCGTTTTGAGCAGTTACGAGCTCGTTTAGAAGATGAGGGTTTATTTGATCCCTCTCGGAAACGAAAAGTACCAGTTTACCCCGAACATATTGGGTTAGTTACTTCGGAATCAGGGGCTGCGTTGCATGACGTGAAGAATGTATTGAGTTATCGGTGGCCACTTGCAACTGTTATTTTGGCACCTGCTACTGTTCAGGGGGAAGCTGCTCCATCAAGTATAGTTCGTGCCTTGGCTCAACTGGATCAAGAAAAGGTTGATGTGGTGATTATTGCCCGTGGAGGGGGCTCAAGCGAGGATCTTGCCGCGTTCAACGATGAAACAGTTGTACGGGCTATTTTTTCGTCAAAGGTGCCAATTGTTAGTGGTATTGGACATGATACAGATCTGACTCTTACAGATCTCGTTGCCGATGTTAGTGCTCCTACACCTACTGCAGCTGCACAGCGCGCAACTCCAGACAAGCATGATATCTTGGAGAATATCAGTGATTATGGCCGAATGATGCGCTCAAACCTCAATAATATTCTAAGACATGAACTCTTAAATGTTGAAAACTTGGTTCACCGTTTTAAGCTGAAAGCCCCAGTGGTTTCTGAATATTTGACCTCTACAGATGCTTTGCTTCTACGTTTAAATAACAATATTGCTGAGCAAATGCACGAAATGGAGATTAATTGTGATAAGCAAGATGTACGTTTAAATGTTTTGGATCCTGAGGCTACAATTGCTCGTGGTTTTTCTGTTATTGAGAAAAGCTCTAAGGGGGAAAAAATTGTTGTTACCCGTATTAAGGATGTTAACCCTGACGAAGTTTTGGATGTTTCTGTTAAAGACGGAACCTTCCCAGTAAAGGTTGTTTAACTAATGGCAGAAAATCGGAAGATTGAAGAGATATTAGAAGATATTGAGAATCAGGTCGCTAGATTAGAGAAGGGAAATTTGCCTTTAGAGGAAGCTATTGAGTCCTATAAGGCAGGTGTAGAAACGGTAGCTGAATTGCGTTCAAGGCTAGCTGAGGCAAAATTGCAAATTTCTGAAATCCAATCACATTTAGATGATTTAGAATCCGTTGATAATGAAGAATTTGAATCCTGAAGTTCCTCTTAAGATTGCTTGGCTAACTACTGGACGCGGTTCTGGCTCTTACGATGCATTGGCTCATCTAATCGAAGAGATCGAAAAGGGGCTACCTGTTCAAATAGCAGTAGTGTTTTGTAATCGTGAGCGTGGCGAGTCGGTAGCCACTGATCGTTTGTTGGATCTTGTACAGGAGAAAGGGATACCACTTGAAACAATTTCCTCAGTGCAATTTCGTCGATCTTCAGGTGGACATCGTTCAGTAGCAGGAGGACCCTTACCAGAGTGGCGTCAAGACTTTGATAAACAAGTAGCTGATCACTTGGAAGAATACAATTTTTCGTTAGCTGTACTTTTCGGGTACATGTTAATCGTTACTGATTCATTGTTTTCCCGATTTCCTCTTCTAAATGATCATCCGGCTTTGCCTGACGGCCCAACAGGGACCTATCAGCAAGTCATAACGGAATTGATTCTAAAGAATGCAAAAGAATCGGGTTGTATGTATCACTTTGTAACAGAACAAGTGGATCGTGGTCCTGTGGTAACATTTTGTCGCTTCGAAATACCGACAGATTCATCTGTGCCTCTACTAGAAAAACCGACTCAAGAACAAATTGAGGCGCACCCTTTATATAGACAAATTCGAGAACTTGGTCTGGTTCGTGAGCGAGCCCTGCTAACTGAAACACTACGCGCATTTGGTAGTGGTCAACTGTCTGTTAAGTCAATAAATGCTCTTGATTTAACTAATGAGATTGATCGCTTGATCGGCTTATAACAGTTAGTATTGGGGAAAATATATTTCTATCCTGATGATCACGAGAGGGATCTACAATGTCAAATTACTTGAATAGTGAACAGTTAGAATCGCTTGCCGCATGGCCTTCCCCCGCAATTTCCAATGCCATAGAAACCTTTAATGTACGTTCTCGCAATAGCGGTTTTATGAGTAGTGATATTGTATGTCGGTTCCCTGATTTGAAACCCATAGTGGGGTATGCAGTGACCTGTACTATACGTTCGTCAATTCCCCCCAAAGATGATCTTGAAGTGAAAGCAACACGTAACCAATGGTGGGAACATATTCAATCTATTCCTGCGCCACGGATTGTGGTTATCCAGGATCTTGATGACCCTCCTCGAGGCTCTTTTTGGGGTGAGGTAAATGGTAACGTGCATCACGCTATGGAGTGTTTAGGGGTTATTACCAATGGTGGTGTACGTGACCTAGATGAAGTTAGAGAGATAGGGTTTCAATTTTTAGCAAAAGAAATACTTGTTTCACATGCTTATGTGCATCAAGTTGAAGTTGGCATTCCTGTTACAGTAGGTGGCCTTACCGTTAGTCCAGGTGATCTTTTGCACGCCGATCAACATGGTTGTGTGCGCATCCCTGGGGATATTGCTGGTCAAGTTGCTGATGCTGCACAAATTGTTGAGGATCGTGAAAAGGTTATTATTGATTATTGTAAGTCATCCGATTTTTCATTTGATGGCTTGCGATCCCTATATGATTCAGGGACTGCTTTTACGGCTCCTCGTGAGGAGCCGTAGTCGCTTTTTTAAATCGATACGGTTTTCTAGTGGGGTTTTTCAATTCTACTGCTCGTAAGATAATTTTTTCACCATAGCGTTGTCGTAGTTTGTTGATGTTTGGTTGTAGCGTTGATAATTCCTCACCAAATTGAAGTTGTTGTGCTAAGGGTGAAAGGTTTGCTACTCCTATGCCGATTAGTCTTAAGGGTGGATAGCCATATTCTGACCAGATATTCTCAAATAGCGTGACTGTACGGGCAAAGAGTTCATCGGAATTGGTGATTTGTGTACTGCTTGTTGCTGAGCGTGAAAATGTTTCAAATGGTGTAAATCGAATTTTCACTATTATTGTACGTGCGCCTTGGCGGCTCTTAGACATATCTCGAGCAATTTTTTCTGCCTGTGAACGTAGTACACCTCGTAAGCGTATCTTGGATGGCTCATCCATAGTGAATGTAGTTTCCCGACTAAAAGATTTTGATTTTATAGTTCGTGGGTGCAGTGGATTTAAGTCGACTCCTTGTGCTCTGTTATGAAGTACAGCTCCTATTTTTCCAAGTCGTTCAATTAATATTTCACGAGGGAAACTAGCAAGATCACCTATCGTTTGTAAGCCTAACCGTTTTAGTACGTACTCTGTTTTTGGGCCAATCATTGGTAAATTACGTAACGCTAAGGGAGACAAGAATTCAGCTTCAGCACCTGCTCGTATCGATAGCATTCCATCAGGCTTGGCCGTCTCGCTAGCAACCTTTGCAACAACATGATTTGATGCGATTCCTATTGATGCAGTGATACCAATTTCGTTTTGGATTTGGGTACGAATTAACTTCCCTGCTGTTTCAACTGTGCCGAATAGACGTTGCGTTCCTTCCATATTTAAGAATGCTTCATCATACCCATAAGGTTCATGTGCCGGGGTATAGCGCAAGAGTATATTGTTGAACTGTTCTGATGCCGCTTCATAATAGTTCATGTCTGGAGGAATAAATATTGCTTGTGGACATAACTTATAGGCTTGAATCGTTGATATTCCTGAGTGGATGCCGTAGGCCCGCGCCTCGTAGCTACATGTACTAACTATCCCACGTTTTTCTAATGTTCCAACTATTACAGGTATTCCCCGTAGGTGTGGTTTTCGTCGTATTTCCATAGATACAAAGAAAGCATCTAAATCAACATGCAGGATTATTTTATTCATTAATTAGAAAATATAGAACATATGTTCTATATTTTCTAATAGAAATACAATATTCTAAAAAATTGCGTTGAATTTAACCCCTAGGGGGTAATGTTGCCCTTGGAGTAACATTTGGATTGGCCACATATTCTGGCCATCGTCCTTCCATTATTCCAACGATAGTTTCACCTACTCGACGTTGCATGCTGGCGAAAGAATTATCTGAGTAGGATGCTGAGTGAGGCATTAGAACTACATTGTTCATTTGGGTCAATGGTGAACTATTAGGTAGAGGTTCTACCTCAAATACATCTAATCCAGCTCCCGCTATTTCTTCATTCTGTAAGGCATTGATTAAAGCTGTTTCATCTATAACTGGTCCACGTGCTGTGTTGATAATATATGCAGTGGATTTCATTGCCTGAAATTCTTTTTTGCTTATAAGCCCTCGTGTTGATTCTGATAATGGTGCATGTACAGACACATAATCTGATCGGTTTAAGAGCTCTTCTATTCTTGTTACGCGTTCTACACCAAATGAACGAAAAACTCCTTCGCCTACATAAGGATCCCAGGCAATCACATTTAAACCTAAAGCTTTTGCTCGGGGTACTACTGTTCGCGCAATATTACCAAAAGCTATCAATCCTAGAGTTTCCCCTTCAATGGCCCCCATTGGCCCTAGTGGCCCTGGTCTCCAAGTGCCGGACCGAACGGCCTGATCAAGTAGGGTTAACTTTTTCGCGCATGCAAGAAGGAGTAGTATTGCCTGATTAGCTACTTCTGGCTGACAGAAATCTGGGAAGTGGGCTACTACAATTCCATGCTCTGTTGCAGCAGGAATATCTAAGGTGTCTAAACCTACTCCATAGCGCACCATTACCTGACATTTTGGCATGGCTTCAATAACCTGGCGTGTAATTTGCGCACCTAAGACCAATAGTCCGTTCGCGTCCTTAACATTAGAAATCAATTCTTCTTCGGTAGATGCTTGAGTTAGTTTTAAAATCCCACCACCACCTTCAATGAGTTCACGCTCTCGCGTGAAGTCCATCGTGGGGCGTGCGTCGGTATGTACTGCTAAAAATTTTGTTTCATCCATATTTGGGGAGCATGCAATTGTGGTTGCGTTCTGTCAATTTTAAGAAAAGTGCTCACTTTTTTGTTTTGCCTGTTATATTCCCCTTCATACGAGTAAGGAGTATGAGTGTGACTGCTAAATCTGAAACTACGTCTTATACCGATAACACTGTCGAAGTGACAGGCTTAAGTGTCCGTTATTTACAAGGCGGTGACGGTCCTACGATTGTCGTTTTGCATCATTCAACAGGAAGCTTAGGCTGGTTGCCTTTTTATGATTTACTTGCGGAAAATTATACAGTTTTAGTTCCAGATTTACCTGGGTATGGACAATCAGAACGTCCATCATGGGCACGTGAGCCAAGAGACATCGCCTTAATTCTTTCTGCGCTTATCCAAAAAATGGACCTTAGCAACATTCACCTCCTTGGATTTGGTCTAGGTGGATTTCTTGCTGCCGAAATAGCTACTTTTGGGGATGAAAGATTAGATCGTCTCACTCTTGTAGGTGCGGCTGGTGTTAAGCCAAGAGAAGGTGAGATTGTAGACCAGATGTTAATAGACTTCTATGAATATGTGCAGGCAGGTTTTTCTGATTTAAACAAATATACTGAGATATTTGGCGAAGAACTTGATCAAGCAACTAAGGAGCTTTGGGATTATAGCCGTGAGATGACGGCTCGCATTAGCTGGTCTCCTTATATGTTTAGTCGCCGATTGTTGCCGCTTCTTAGTGAAGTCAATATACCAACCTTGTTACTTTGGGGTGAACATGATCAGATTATTCCAGTGGATTGTGGAGAGCAGTATGAGCAAGCTATTCCTAATAGCACACTTAAAGTTTTGAAAAACGTTGGTCACCTAATTGAGTTGGAAGACCCTCAACTACTTCTAGAAGCGATCGGCTGATTTTTTCAATTACAGGGGAGATTTGAAGATTTTGCTATTAACTCTCCCAAGCTTTTCTTTTACCCCCTATAATCCGTGAGTATATGGAGGCATTCCTATGTTCGTAGGCTACTTTACTGAACGTCCTTATCAGGATCGAAACTCGGGTTATTTTGGTGCAGCTGGTCGGGATATTACCGATCTATCCATGTCTAATGGCAGTTATGATTCGAGGTTAGGTGCAGATCTTTACAATCGTTATTTGGATGAAAAGGTTTATGCCGAAGAAATGGGGTTTGATGGCCTCATGCTTAACGAACATCATTCCACTCCGTTTTGTATGGGTGGAGTGGTTAATGTTGAAGCAGCTATTTTGGCACGGATTACGAAGCGCGCAAAAATAGTAATTCTTGGTAATGTATTACCAATTTGGGATGATCCACTTTGGCTTGCTGAGGAATTGGCAGAAATCGATATGATTTCTCGTGGTAGGTTGGTAACTGGTTGGGTCCGTGGAACTGGTCGGGAATCTGTGGCTCATAATGCACAGTCGCCATTCAACTGGGAGCGATTCCAGGAAGCACATGATTTTGTTCTTGAGGCTTGGACTCGTCCTGGTCCTTTTCGTTGGGAGGGTGAGCATTACAATTATCGGTACGTGAATCCTTGGTCACGACCTTATCAAGATCCGCATCCACAAATATGGATTCCCGGGGTCCTGAGTCGTAATACCGTTGAGTGGACCGCTCGTCATAGGTATCCCTATGTCATGCTTGCTACCGATCTCGAACCAACAAAAAAATCATTCGAATATTATTCTGAGGTTGCTGCCGAAGAAGGATATGAGGCTGGTACACAGCACAGAGCTTACCTTTTTAAAGTTCACGTAGATGAGACCGAAGAGTTGGCAGAACAGGCAGCTAGGAAATATGTTGAAGGACCTTCGAATCCATTTTTGGAGGGAAATCAAGGAACTGTGCGGCCATTCCTTCAAAATCTTCCAGGGATGACATCAAGGAAGAATCTTTTGCCAACAGTAGCTTCGTATGCGGCTACTGCAGCACGTGGTCGTGGTGCAGAACATGAGGATGCTACTAAGAAAGAATCAGGAAGGAATCCAGAACGGAAAACTGGTGATTTCGGTTCTTTTGATGATCAGATTGATCGGTATACCATCATTACAGGTACTCCCAAAACGGTTATTCCAAAAGTAAAGCATGTTCTTGAATACTTGCGTCCAGGTAGTATTTTCTTTTGGGATGGTGACGGTGCTATGGATCATGATGATTCAATGCGTTCACTCAGGCTTATGGGGGAGGAAGTAATTCCTGCAGTACGTGAGATGAGTAAAGAACTGGACTTGAAGAGTCCATTTGAAGTTGATACGAAGACGAACCAGGTTATCGTTGATGAAGAGTCGACAGGTAATAATGGTTTGATTAGTGCTAAGGAGGCATAAGATGCCTATCGAAACTCTTGTAGTGCATAAAGGACATCCGTTCGATTACAGCACTTTTTTTGCAATGTTTGATGAAAACCCAGATGTGAATGCAACAGCTGTAGAACAGCCTGCGGCCCAAGTAATGCTCCGTCCAGAAAATGTTGCTCCGTATGAAACAGTTGTTTTTTATGATATGTGGGGCACAGAAAGCCCAGACGGAGGTGCCAGCTTCACATTGCCCTCTGATGATTACAAGGCTTCTATAGCGGCATTGGTGGAAAGTGGTAAAGGCATTGTGATGATGAATCACGCTTTGGTTCAATGGCCAAGTTGGGAAGGTTGGCGAGATATGAGCGGAACATCTTTTATGCTAACTGAAGGTGAAGTTTTTGGTGAAGTTGTTCCTGGGTCCGGGTATCGCGGAGGAGGGGGTGAGCCAGAACGCAATGCTCACCATCACCTTTCGCCTGTACAGGAAGGGCATCCTGTGCTTGAAGGCTTAGATAACGGCTTTGATATCATTGATGAGATGTATATCAAAACTTCAGGTTTTGAATCAAGTCCTGACATATTACCTCTCATGCGTACTGATTATCCGATGGTCGAAGAGAACTTTAACCCACCGCCTCTTGCCTCTGCTGAAGAGCAGGCGAGATGGTCTCACCCTGAGGGAAGTAATCTTATTGTGTGGGCAAAACGCACAGGTAATAGCCCGGTTGTTGCAATGGATGCTGGTGATAGTCCAGTGGCCTATGAGAACCCTGATTTTAGACGACTTCTTTCCAATGCTATTCATTGGGTGGCTTCCGATGATGCTCGAGCTTGGGCTCAAGGGAACTGATAGTATTTTCAAATATTATCGATAGGTTTTTCCCAAAGTTTTTGTGGTGCTAAGTGGCTGGTATTGAAACAGATGTTTTAGTTGTTGGAGGAGGTCCTGCGGGCTCTACTACTGCGACATTATTGGCACAACAGGGATGGAAAGTTGTTCTTTGTGAGGCAGAAACGTTCCCAAGGGAACATGTAGGTGAGTCATTATTACCCGCAAGTATTCCTATTTTATTGAAAAGTGGGGCTTTTGCTGCCGTTGAAGCAGAAGGATTTCTTCCTAAATACGGAGCCACAATGGTTTGGGGATCTCAGTCCGAGCCTTGGTCTTGGTATTTCCGAGATGCAAGTCAAAGATACCCTTCATCGTTTCAAGTCACACGGTCTCGATTTGACCAGATTCTGTTAGAGAATGCACGAGAGCATAATGTTGACGTACGTGAGGCTCACCGGGTATTAAGTATCAATCTAGATAATGATGAACATGTTGAAGTTAGAGTGCAGCCTACTGAAAGAGAAAGTCCGGTAGAGGTTTTTACGTTAAATGCCAGATTCCTTGTAGATGCGAGTGGGCAGAATGGCCTCGTCGCAAGACAAGAAAAACTGAGGGAAGAAGATCCATTTTTCCGCAATCTTGCTTTATATGGATATTTTTCTCAGGCTGCTAGGCTTCCTGAACCAGATTCATCAAATATTTTTATTGAATCTATTGAGAATGGATGGGTTTGGACAATTCCACTGCATACAGGAGAAACAAGTGTGGGAGTTGTGGTAGACAGCGTTGTTGGAAGTAAAAAAATCCGAAGCATGGGTGCAGAAACTTACTTTCATGAACTATTAGCATCTGCGTCATACACCGCAGACTTGCTAGTTCATGCTGACTTGGAAAAGGGGCCATTTGTAGTACGCGATTGGTCATACATGGCTAAGCATTTTTCAGGACCTAACTATGTCCTTGTTGGTGATGCCGCATGTTTTATAGATCCGCTTTTTTCTTCGGGAGTTCATTTAGCCCTGTCGTCTGCAGTTCTTGCCGCTGCATATGTTTCTACAAGCTTGGATGATTCGGAGTTAGGTCGAGCTAGTGCAGGTGTGTATGAACAAAATTATCGTCAGCAATATGATCATTTTCGTGAGCTTGCCCGGCTTTTTTACTCTAGTAATCGCACAGCTGAAAGTTATTACTGGGAAACTCGTCGTTTAACGGATGCAGATCAAAATGTTCCGGCGCAATTAGCTTTTGTACGTGCTGTTGCTGGGCAACCTCCTCATGGTTATGAGCGCGCTGTTTTGTCCCATGGAGAGATGCCACGTGTTTTTTCTGATGCAGTGAGTTCGTTTGAGAAACTACGTAAACAAAGGGCAGAAAAATTCGATATGACTGTCGGTAATGGTGATATTTCGAGTGATTTGAATTTCGACGAGAAAAATATAGCTATTTTGCTCGAAGTTATACCAATAATTCCTTCAAATGTTTCGTTAATAAGGAAACCTGTTCTGGATGAGGGAAAGTTTATTTGGGGTAGTGTTATTGAAACTCCTCATCGCCCAGAAGGTCTTCCTGTTAGTCGCTTTATTGTGAGGCTATTTGATTTAATAAACGGTGCTAGAAATGTGCGTGACATACTTGGTGAATTTGAAAAGAGTACGGATAAACAGCAGTTTGCTACTGTTAGACAACAAGTTGCATTCTCTTTACGCCTTTTGTATATCGATGGCTGTATTGATCTGGATTTTGCCTAGTTATTGAGTCTGGACTTATTGACAGTTATATCATCATCTGGCAAATTACACTTAGTGTATTAAATACACTAAGTGTAATTAAGGTAAAATTATGACATCATCGATGCCAACCACAAAAGATTCTACTGATCTCCTTGCTCTGTACACTGATCCTGACACCTGTCCAACGGATCATTTGGAGGCAGTTCCACTTGTGGAAGAATCAGCCTTTGTTGCCTGGCAGCAAGAAATACCACGTTCTTATCTGAGTCTTTCAACAGAAGAGTTGGATTCTCGTATTAGGCGTTCTCGGTTGCGATTGGGTGATCGATTAGTAATCCTTGGTCATCACTATCAGCGTGATGAAGTGATCAAATATGCTGATTATACTGGGGATTCGTTTAAGTTGGCCCAATATGCTGCTGTGCAAAAAGATACTGAGTTTGTCCTTTTTTGTGGTGTTCACTTTATGGCTGAGTCTGCGGATATCCTCACGAGTTCTGATGTAGCCGTTTTACTTCCCAATATGGCAGCAGGTTGTTCGATGGCTGATATGGCTC